>ERZ773051.525-NODE-525-length-26393-cov-17.202559_pt1 | contig 26393 bp, 20 predicted proteins | sample MGYA00580631_ERZ773051 | MGnify/ENA primary metagenome ERZ773051 (study PRJEB29015, sample SAMEA2738137) | human oral metagenome | biome: human oral; feature: human-associated habitat; material: saliva | place: China | collected 2204 ... | reverse complement strand
TTGCTGACCCATACGCTTCGTGGCAGAAAGGGGCTATAGAAAATGCTAACGGACTAATTAGGCAATACGTGCCAAAAAAAGAAACCTTTGAGCATATCAGCCAGCAACAAATAACTAAGTATTCAAAGAAAATTAACATGAGACCAAGAAAGAAATTAGATTTTAAAACACCACAGGACTGCTTTTACGAACTAATTCAGTAAATTTGCACTTGCTTGTTGAATTCACGTTATTAAGCTACACCAGCACTTGGGATTGCAGTTCTATGTTGAACTTGCGTTCGTTTCTAAATATTTGTTGGTAAGTAGTTAGGTACTTACTTGTATCTTATCATTGTGCTTAAGCTTCATATTATTGTTTTGTCTTCATTTGAAGTGTACGAAAAGAGTATATAAGAATGTGGTTGTCAAGGATGGATGGCATGCGGGTATAGTAATGAGAAGATGTAGTAACAGAGTTGGCAAGTAAGCGAGTTATAAGTTATAACAGCTATAACAAACTCCTCGTTCACTTGCCAACAATGCTATTATCTAATTAACTTGTTATCTTGTCAACTTACTTAACAATCACCTTGCGTGTTGTTCCATCAGAAGACTTAACGATGTTCAGACCCTTCTGAAGCTTCTGAATTTGACGACCATCAATGGTGTAATACTTTTCTGTTGTGGCCTTATTGAAGTTTGCACTCTCGATACCAGCGGTAGAAAGTGTGGCAACCAATGGTTCGCTTGAATACTTCTTGCCGTCAGCCTCATAAACCATTACGACCTTGGCGGTAGTGATTGAACTGTCATAGAAGTGAAGAATACGAATGTTATCGCTGACCTTGAAGTCATAGTTATTCTTGTCCTTATAGTTGAAAGGAATATTAGTCATTTCGTCCTCATGCATGTCTCTGTACTGACTTTCAGTCTTCTTGAACTTGAAAGGTTCTTTGCTACCATTAACATAGACATTGTAGTACATCTTCTCTGGGTCGATATAGTTGCCGTCAACATCTGCGTTCTTAACATAGAACGCTAATTTAATCTCATTAGAAGTGTTGTCGTAGTCTGGAGTAGATGTGAAATAGAAGTATTCAGGTGTCGCTGGTTTACCTGCTTTCTGTATGTAAGGAGTCAAGGTAAGACCCTCATAGCTCTCTACATAGTCTTCACCAGTAATGTTATCATTACTTGCTCTACCTAAAGAAGTTCTAAGAGTCTTAGAAGCAGTCAGTTTACCAGTTGCATCAATGCTGAACTCAAGGTTCTCAGCGGTCTTTTCTTCATTCTCGAAAGCAGCTGCAAAGGTGTGATAATCCGACTTATCGCTATCGTATTTCTTAAAGTCTTCCTTCTGAGTAATACCCAAATACTGATTAGTAGGCATGACTGCTTTGTCGCCCTGCTTGGTAAGTTTCACCCAAACGTTTGCGAGTTTCTCAGCCTTGAACAACCCCTTGATGTAGATATCGTTGTTATCTGTCATCGCTTCAACAATTCGTGGAGAAGGATCAGACTTAGATGAAACAATATACTGAGCCTTCACAGCTGTAGAAGGAGGCGTAATTAGCTGTTCGCTAAGTGGCTCAATCGTAAGAGCCCAGTCGCCACCATAGTTGCTTTGCCAGCTGTTTTCATAGGCAGCACCCCATATTTGCGCTTTCCGACCCATACCTTTCATCACGAGTTTATTGTTCTCCCAAGTGAAATCAACATAGTTAAAAGCTGTACCAACAGGCTCGTAACTCTTTCCATCATCAGTAGAAACCATACGAATAAGAGAGATAGTACGCTCGCTACTTTCCTCTTCTTCATCGTCCCCACCGAGGTCGTCTGTATGAATATCCTGTGGTAGCTTTGCTCTATACTTGCCATCCGCTTGCTTCTCAAGCTTTAACCATGACTTGCTGTCGAGGCCTGATAGTGGATTGTAAATGTAAATACAGCCATCATCGCCGATAACAATCTTAGACACTAAACCTTCATATCTGCCTTGCTGAACACCTGTCCAACCCTTCTTAACCCAAGACTTAGTTGAGCGGTATAGGTTTTCAATCAGCTTACCTTTAGGCGTGTCCTTTATTATCTGAGCGGATGCCGTAAGGCTCAGAACTAATGCACAAATTGAGAATAAAGTTCTTTTCATATCTTATTACTTTATGTTAGTTGAATTGTATTGTTTGTCTTTTTTAGAAGTCATAGCCAATGCCTATGGTGCAATAGCTGCTTCCTGCGTTTGCAGTCTTCAGATTATAAGCTCCGTTCAAGCGCAGTCCTTGATACTTGAAGCCTGCTCCCATAGTGACATGACTAAGGTCGTGGTCACCATACTCATAGCCAGCACGTACAGAAACCATCTTATCGTAGGTGTATTCAAGTCCGCCACCAAGCATAAAGAGCTTTGCCTCTGTAGGTTGGAAGAAGTAACGAGAAGATAAGGCAGCAGCCACTTGATGCTTCTCAGCAACATCCACTGACAACGCACCACCTACGGCAAAATAGGTAGGAAGTGTTGTTTTATGCTTGTTACCATAGTCGAGTTGTGGACCAATTGCACCCACCTTCGCATCGAGCATGAGGTTGGCTGGTTTGTTGGCAAGGGTTAACTCGTTATTCTGATACGAACCACCCACATTGAAAGCAGCTCCCATAGCATTCTTTGATAGGTGACTATAGATAAGACTTCCCGTCGCGTATGCTGCGAAACCCTTACCTAATAAATAGGTGTAACCCAAGTCGATTGTCCAGTTATAGGGCTGATAGTCCTTGGTTGGATTGCCCGAAAAGTCGTAGCCCTTTAACTTCAAGCCTCCAGCATAGCGGAAACCAGCAAAAACAGCATGACGTTTAGCAAACTTATAACCTGCAGTAGCAGCGTAAAGTCCGAAGGTGCCGTCAGCACCCTCAGCCTTTTCAAAAACAGAAGCAGCCACATCAGCAGTGAACGTCTTATCTGTTGCGAAGAAAGCAGCAGGATTGTTATATAGGTACATACCCTCGGCTGCAACCGAAGCATTACCCATAGCGGCCGTCTTAGCATCGGTGTTGACCGTCAGAATAGAGAGGTCTTGTCCCTGGGCATTAGCCTGCGCAGCACCGAGAAATGCTGCGCAAGCCATGAGAATGATATGTTTTGTATTCATACTTGTTGTGTTTATCGTTTAATGAATAGCTGGGTATGATTTCCCTTGTTGGTATAGACGGTTAGTTTATACGTCCCAGGGTTCAGTTTAGAAAGGTCGAGTGTAGCCACGTTGTACTTGTCTGGTGTCACGGTAGCCTTCATCAGACGCTCGCCCACAGTAGAACTAATAACGAGTTCAGCCTGTTTTACTTCAGGATTGAGCAAGGTATGAATGTCTTTCTGTACTGGGATAGGGTAGACAGCATAGACTGGAGCAGCCTTCTTTTCGACCACACGAACTTGGAAAGAGGCATCAGATGATATCTTGCGACCGTCAGAAGCAATGATGTTGATGCGTGTGACACCCTTACTCATTGGTTTCAACTGAAGGTTGTCATTGCTGATAGTAGTCGAAGCAACACCCCCATTGGCAACATTCGCTTTATAGGTAAGTTGCGTGTTACTGCTGTGTGTGTAATGACCAGCTAATGGTATCGTAACGACTCCTTCGTCCATACCGATGATATAGTTCTCGAAAGGCTTTGTTAGCTGTGGTGGGATATATTTGACAATCTTAAATGTAAAGCTCTTCTCGGCCTTTGCACCTAAGTCATCAGAGAGTATGAAAGTACAGTTATAACTACCAGCTTCAAGCACAGGAACGAGGTTGACGGTCACAGTATTGCCCTTCACGGTGTAGGAAACACCCTTTGTCTCACCCGTAGCCTTGATGTCCCAGTTGTGACCATCAGGGTCAGCAACGTTGAAAGAGAATGACTTACGATCGTTCTCCATAACCTCTATGGCCTCTGTTGGGAATCCTGTAGCCTCAGGAGCATGGTTGAGTCGGGTCGTACATTTCTGAATCATAGGTTCAGAGAGGTTGCCCCAACGGTCTACTGCCACTACTGCAACGCTATAGGTAGTGTTATCTTTCAAGTCATCAAAGTCATACTTAAGTGTTTCTCCCAAGCTATGTCCCATACCATTGATTTCTCTGTAAGTCATATCCTTGAGCTTATCAGCTGTCAGATCACCCTGAGCAATATAGAGTCGATAGAAGGCTGCAGTCTTGTCTTCGTCCTTTGCGATACTCCACTCCGCATTGATGTCTACGAAATCAGGTTTGAGCGTCAGTGTTCCTACCTTCTCTGGGGCAATCTTCATGTCTGTTTCGAAGGCCGCCTCAGCGTCGATATAGCCCTTACCTAATTTTCCCTTATACGTAGGATTTTGTTCGTCGATATTATAAGGACGGTAGGCGGTGGTCAGGCGTGTCTTTAGTTCTTCATTAGTAAAGCCTTGACGACCGAAGTAAGAAGCGATGAGTGCCGCAATACCTGACACGTGTGGACAGGCCATAGAGGTACCTTGGAAGTAAGCATAACCCGATGCTACCTTCTTTTTGGGTACGGTGCTCAACACACCAGCCGATGTTCCGAAGCGGTCTTGGTCGCCACCTGGTGCCGTAATGGTCACCCATTTAGCGTAATTACTATAACTTGCTTTGCTGAAATCCCATGCCATAGCAGACACAGAAACCGTCGGAGCATAGCAAGCTGGGTAAGCAGAAAACTCTTTATTCTCATTACCAGCTGCAAAGATGACCACACCGCCCTTCATTGGGGAGTCTGGACGCTGATTGCCGTTAGCGTCACAACCAGCCATCTTGATGAAGTAGTCGATGGCTTCCTTCAGTAGTTGAGGCATGGAGGTGACGCCTGCTGTTGACGAGTAGCCCCAAGAGTTCTGACAAATGACAGCCCCATTGTCAGCAGCATACTTAATGGCAGCTGCCGCATCGCCCTGCTCGTCTTTGTTTCTGAATATCTGACAACTCAACAAGCGTACGCCACTATCGGCCGAGCCATCGCCACCAGCGATACCAGCCACACCCTTTCCGTTATTGTTGCGAGCTGCGACAGTACCCGCAACGTGGGTTCCGTGTCCGCCATCATCGGGTTCGATAGTACCGCCAACAACGTCTTTAGCAGTCACAAAGTTGTAACCATAAATATCGTCAACAAATCCGTTGCCGTCATCATCAACGTTAGGTTGACCGTTCTTCTCCTTTTCGTTGACATAAAGATTGTCTTTCAAGTCCTCATGTGTGATGTCAATACCACCATCGACAACGGCTACGATGACATTTTTCTTACCTGTTGTGTATTTCTCCCAGACAGGTTTAACATTACAATCGGCCCCACGCTTAGCATGAGGGCTGATGGTTCCATCGTTATAGTAATGCCACTGTTTAGCGAGGAGAGGGTCATCGAAATTGCTGGCACCTCCCTGTGTACTTGCTTCAGAAGGACTATAAGGAGTCATCTTAACCGTTGGTCTGGCCATTGGTAGTACACGTTCAGCACATTCAACACCGTCAGCTTTCTTGAACTGGTCTAATACTGCTGCCACATCCTTGCTCTTGTCGAAGTAGATAGTGTACCAACGGTCGAGTCCCTCAGCAATGGTTCGTGCTTCATAGATGCCAGCTGGCTTAAATACTCGTTCCATCTTATACGCACCAGAATATTGCATTGCAGAGGTCATAGCCGATGGGACGCTTTGCATCTCAACATTTCCGCTGCGGGTTGTAGGGATTGCTTGATTCGTACCCTTTGCCAGTTTCACATTAATGCAGCCTTTTACCGCAAAGAGGTCTTTGTCAATATTGACCGAGCGTGTGTCGGATGCGGTCGCATCTAAGTCTTGGCTGTCTTGGCATGAGGCCGTAACCATCATGCCAGAGAGCGCACACGCACATAGATATATAATAGATTTTCTCATCAATGTACCTTTTATTTATTTCTTTTGATTGGTTTGTTTGAGCATACGTTCTACCTTAGCTAACCGCTGTTCTTTACTTCCTGCAAAGACCGTAGGCTTGTACAGGACGGTAATCTGCATGACTGCCTTACCGTTGTTGACGTCGGCATACTCGCCACCTGAGATGGCCAAGGTCAGATAGTCAGAACGACGAGCATAGACATGATGCTTACCATTGTAGCCAACAAACTCGAAGTTGTTGGAAGTAAGGAGCTTATCAAACTCGTGGGTTACGAACCACTCGTTGCCATACTGCCATATACCTAAGTTTGGTTGACTGTAGAACAAACTGTATTGTTCAACGCTTCCAGCCTTCTCTTGTGGCACTGCGGCATCACTATGAAGATAGAAGAAGTAAGTACGAGCAATCAAAGTAGGGTCATTTGTCTTGTAGAGGATAGCTTCAACCTCATTGCTCTTAGACATTTGTCGCTTCATCTCCTCACTATTCTTACCCTGTTCATATTTCTCAACATCGCTTATCTTCTTGTCAGACTTGTTCAGAAGGTCGATAGGACCAAGGTCAAGACTACTAAAAGTAGGGTAGCTGCGGTCCTGTGTATGCATCTGATAGAAGAATAGTACAACACTGTTATTCTCCTCTCTGATGTCTACATCCATTGTATAAGCCTCTTTGATATTGACGTAATGATTGGTGTCCTTCTCGTCTCTTGTATATCCATTGGCTCTCATAAAGTCTTGGAAGGCTTGTGTCTTAACGGCGTTAACACCTTCTCTTGTCAGTGAACGCGTGTAGACACGGGTCGGTACACCATATTTAGTGTCGTTTACATAGACCACATCCTTGAACAATGGCGATGGTGTTCGGAAGAAGTAACTCTCTTCATAGATGCCGTTTACCTCGTCAGGTCCGCCATATTCTGTAAGAATACTCCCTCGACGATACTCGTAATCCATCATCTTATGCAGACTGAAAGGATTACCTGGGTTGCAAGCCAAGATGAAGGTTGCTACGCCTGGTTGCTTGACAACGACGTCATTGTTCTTCCCAGCGATGGTTACCGTGAGTCTCGTAGTTCTTTCAGTAGCACTATAGTTAGGCTTAGAAATAAACTTCAATCCATGTTTCTTCTGAATAACTTGCAGCCAGTCAGGCTTTTCGTTCTGTGTAAGGTCATACGACATGCCCTCTAACTTCAAGTCGACGGTGGTCGTACCACCCGCCTGTGGTAGGACAATCTCACCTTTGGTAATATCCAAAGAGATATCAGCAGCACTCTGGCTGACCATGATTTTCTGTATTGCCAAACCACCATCAACAAGGATATAGCTGCTTCTCTCTGCCCCAGTTGTGTTCGGGTCTACTTGTACAGCAATCTCGTTTCCGCTCTGTGTAAGGTGTACCCACGACTTAGGAGTCGTTGTAACCCATTCTTTACAGTTCGTGTTCACTGTAATCGTCTTCTCACCTACCTGATTAGAAAAGCTTATCTCCTTCTCTGAAACATTCAGATAGGGCTGTTCGAAGCTGTCATTGTCAGCACATCCAACCGCCATTCCCAATAATAGGCATAGCAGAGAGAACTGCATCAGCTTATGTATATTGATTATACGCATATCATGTAATAATTTAATAAGGTATAATAATCTGATTAGAACTTCAATGCTTTCTTAGCAGCAGAGAAGTTTTTAACCATCTTCGTCTGTGCTGTTAAGCCCTTACTACTTACACCTGATACGGACGGGTCATAGCTATAAAGCAGTGCGAGCACTGGTGCGTCATTGTCTAACACGCATGTAACATCAATCACTAAGTGGTCGCTTTCGCGCACGAAGAAATGATTGTTGCCTGATGTACGGAGGAATGAGAAGCCCTCATCACCAAGCAGTTTCTTGAGCTCCTTGGTTGCAACCCATTTACTACCATATTTCCACACACCGAGGTTAGTGTCTTTGAAGAGCAAAGCACCAATCTGTACGCTACCAAGATTGTCTGGTGCGTCACCATCCTTATCCGTTGTATAGAAGATGTGAATACGTCCGTATGCTGCAGAAGGGTCTGTGCTTGCCTTCAGCTTATATTGAAGCTGTGACACCTCTGAGGTCTTGTGCTCGTTGACGGTGCGCTCTTCTTCCGTGCTACCAGCCCTCTGCTCGTATTGTTCTACTTGTGCTAACTTCACGTTGTCCTTCTGTAGTAACTCAAGAGGATAGAATGGTAGCTTATTGAAAGTCTTGTATTCACCAGTCTGCTTCATGATTGGAGTGAAGGTAAGATTAACTCCTTCGTTGTTCTCTTTCTCAGATATATAGACCTTCAAAGACAATAGGTCCTTCTCATTCGTGTATTCTCTGTCAGACTGAGAGTTGCTGCGTACATAGCCATTGTCTGTCAAGAACTTATCGAAAGCCTTATCTTTTACGGCATCGATGGCCTTTCTGCCATCGCCAATCATGATGATCTGTGATGGATTGATACCATCAGAACTGCAATACTGAACTAAGGTAAAGATAGGAGATGGGGTGATGAAGGTGTAAGTCTCCTCAAGTCCGTAAGCAGGCATGGCAGCTTGATACTCGCGCAGATAGCTACCACGCCCTAACTCGAAGTCCATAATCTTGTGCTCATCCTGTGGTACACCAGGGTTGATAGGCAAGAGATAACGCTGAATACCAGGTTGTGATACGACAATCTCACGGATGACACTGCCACTCTTGGCATATAGTTTCACCTCACGGGCCTGGTAGCTATCGTTGCGTTCAGCTATCAGTTTGATTTCTTCCTCAGCCTTAACAATCTTCAACCAACTAACTTCTTCGCTCGTTGTTACGTCATAGACAGCTGAGTTAGTGGTGATGTCAATCGTCTTCTCGCCACCTGTTTGTGGGAGATAGATAGCATTCGGAACCACGTCGAGCGTCACGTCGGCAGCACTCTGGGTCACAGCAATCTTGCCAGTAGCGCCATTGGCGTTTACAAGAACATAACTTGTGCGCTCTGCACCCATCTTATTTTCAGTTACCTTCACCTTCAGCACGTTACCGTCCTGAACCAGCGAGAGCCATTCGCCTTCCTGTGGAGACGATGCGATCCAGCTGTTTTGATTGGTTGTTACACTAATGTTCCTTTCACTTACGCCTTTGTCAAAGGTGATGTTGTTTTCTGAAAGGACCAGTGTTGGCATCTCAAACTCGTCTTCCTTAGCACATGAAAACAGGCAAAGAAGGATGCCACCTAACATTAGGGAGTAGAGTGTCTTTTTTAATTCCATACTCTTTAAGGGTTTTATAAGATAATAAATATATTGATTCAAACTCAATTCGAAGGGTTGTGATTTTTTTTTTTATTCATATTCTCGGTAAGATATTGACTACGTGGCCTTTGTCTTAATTTATATTAAGGTGAGGTTTTCTTTTACAAAAATAGGATTTAATGAGAATAAAAACAAGCTGATTGGGTTAAAAGAAACTAACCTTATGTTATTTATATTTATCATGAAAGTGGATGTCAACGAATGGGAATATCCCTTCTCGTGCTCCTCTTTTGAATTGAATAATAGTTTCTTGACGCCTTCTGCCAAGTCTGTCACCTTAAATGTCATACTAATTAAATCCATATTTATCACGGCCTGCAAAAATATCGGGTGCAAAGGTAGTGGCTTCCTACGGATGTGACAATACCTATTTATTAGGAATTTATGCTTGTTTCTTTGTATTGATGTGTCCTCTTATCCCTAATTAAGATGAGAGATTTTGCTTTCTCAATAGTTGTTTGTTTGTTTTGATGCTCGTAAAATATCATTACAGAATGAGTATTCTATAGCCTTCTTGATTACTATAAAGAATCTTGTTAGTCGTACTATATAACTAACAGATAAACAGTAAGTTATATACTCTATTGGAGAAGGGCGTCTTTAAGCTTCAAGAAGGGCGTTGACAACGACGAAGAAGGGCATGTTCTTGAAGGTTGAAAGGCCTTGTCTTGAAGCTAATCAGGCATAGGTTAGTTTTAAGGGTATGAATTTCTTTTACATAATAGTTGGTGGGTATGGGTGATAAGGTGGATAGTTTAGGTCCAGTTCCATAGTGTGCTGTGTTTGTACGTGTTAATATGTTCATCCAAGAACAGATAAAATAGTGATTAGACGAAGCTTAGTTGAGAATGTATTTCTTTGCCAATGAGTTTGTAGAATATAATAATGAATAAGTATAAGGACTATTACACAAGTTTACATGTTGGGTGGACTATAATCCAGATTGGTATATTCTGAGTTTCAGATAAGGCTATTGTAAAGTAAATAAAAATACCCATTGAACGTGTAGAGTTGGATAATTCAACCGTACACGCTCAATGGGTTTACGACAGATGATCGTAGGTTTTAAGCCTTTTGCTTCTTAGTACTCCTTCTCTTCCACCATAGATAGTAACCACTAATAGGTAGGAATCCCCCGATAAAGGCTGCGATGGCATAGAGAACACGTGAGAACCAGCCGCCCCAAGAACCTGTGTGCAACTGCTTAAAGAGTTTTCCTCCCTTTGGCTTCTTGCCTTGCTGGTCGCCTTTCATGTCTTTTGTCCCATCTTTTTGTACTTGTTGTTGCCCCTTCATCTTACTTGAGTCTGGCTGTCTAAAGGCTTTCTCGTTTGTCTCACCCTGCTTTGCTCCGTCTTTCGACAGCTGTGCCTTCATTTCCTTAGGAGGCATTGGTTGACCAAAGAGTTTAGACATTCCCTGTCTGTACCAGCCGAAGGAGAATACAGGACCAGTCAGTGCCATGAGGAAAAGGAAGATAAAGACATAGATACCTAACGACACATGTGAGTCGTAAACAAATCTACGAAAACCTTTGTTGGTGCTGACTGTTAGTCTACTTTTCAGTGCTTTCTTACTCTTAGGCCACCAGACGACAACGCCAGAGAGCAATACAAGTACCATACACATGGACGTCACTGCCGTTAGAATTCGTCCTAACGAGAGACCACCATCGTGTGCATTCTCTGGTTTCATGAATAGCCAGCGGTGTAAGCGTACTATGTCTGTATAGAGTGGAATCTCTTTTGCATTCATATCAAACAGCGGTGCGAGGTCTTTGAATAGTAGTATCGTAAGTCCACTGAAGCATAATACGGTCATCACCACTCCAAGTGGTAATGCTAACCATCGGTGTATTTTTAGACAGAGTTTTCTCATTTCTTATATAATTATTGTTTTCGTTTCTTGTTTGTAAGCTGTTATCCTTTCGCTATCCCTTTCGTTTAAGATGGCTTTCAAGACTTATTTGCTTAGATGCTTACAACCTTGGAAGGTTTAATGAGCGTAGAGCGAATAAGTGATTATTTAGATAATAAGATGTAGCTCGTTGTTGTGTTTACCGCCGAAACAGGTCAACACAGCTTCAATCGTCGCCATATCCAGTTGGGGATAAGGCGCCAGAGGAAGGTGAGGACGGCCCATCGTGTGTCGATGACACAGACATGACGACGGTTGTCAACAGCTTTTAGGATGCTGCGTGCCACCTTTTCTGTGGTCATCAACATAGGGAGACGAGAACTGCCAGCGAGCAGGGGAGTGTCGACAAAGCCCGGACGAATATCCGTGAAATGGATGTTATGATGCTTAGAGATAGCAAGCTGCTCCAATGCCTGTAGGTAGGTGTTCTGCATAGCCTTACTTGCACTGTAAGCAGGAGCAGGTCCGAGCCCCTTTGTTCCAGCGATAGAAGTGATGCAAGCGATGTGTCCTCCGCCATTGTTAGCAAAGTAGCGATAGGCACAACCAACCAATCTTGTGAAGCCAACAGCATTTGTTTCCATCGTCTTGAGCTCTTTCTCGGCTTCAAGACTTGGGTTTTGCCAACCGATACCTGCCGCATGGAAATAGAGATCGAGCCCTCCCATGCGTTCAATCAGTTGTTGTAAGGATGCTTCCGCGGCTTCGTCTGTCACGTCAATCTGCGCTGTGAAGACACGCTCTGGTGCGAGTTTTTGTAGGTCTGTCAGCTTGTCAATACGACGGGCTGCCACACCAACTACCCATCCCTGGGCTATGAACAATCGTGCCACCTCATGTCCGATACCACTACTGGCACCTAATACGATAGCTTTCTTCATTTTAGTAGTTCTTTAGGGAGTAGTTCGTTGAGGCTATCCTCACGTATAATCTTAGGTGCAGCCTTGCCAGGAAGAACTAAAATCTTCTTCCCTTTGCGATAGATATGTAACTGTCGAGCACGGACCACAGCCGTTATCTCGTCATCAGTTTGCATCGCCTGCCATATAGGATAGTAAACTCCATCCTCATTAAAAAGCTTCTTCTGCAGGTGTGAACACATATTGGTAGTGTCGAGTTCTTTCATTTCTTTTATTGATTTGAATGTTATTGCGTGGATACAATATCTTTTCTTATTCTTTTCTTTTGCAAAGTTAGGAAAATAAAGCAGTATAACAAGCAATGGAGAAGAAAATGCGTGATTTGTGTAAGGAGGTGGAGTTGTGGCTGAAGAGATATTTTCCTTTCTGTCTTAAGATGCTAAAAGGCTGTTTAAGATATGCTGAAAAGTAGTCTTAAGATGTGTTGGGAAGTTGTTTAAGATACGTTGAGAAACTGTTTAAGATATGATGGAAAGCAGTTTAAGCTGTGCAGGACAGCTATCTTAAGCTGTGTTGATAAGGTGTCTTAAGATTGGTTGGAAAGTTGTCTTAATATGCTGAAAAAGAGAAAGGTGTAAGCCACGTAATCCGTTGGTTTACACCTCTCTTGCGGAAAGAGGGGGATTCGAACCCCCGATACCCTTTAGGGGTATACACGCTTTCCAGGCGTGCCTCTTCAACCACTCGAGCATCTTTCCTTGTGGATTCTGAAGTATATAGCTTGTCTATCGAACCCAAACTGGTTTGCAAAAATAGAACTTTAGTTTTACAATAAAGCGATAGTAAAACTTATTTTAAGTTTCTTTAAGGCTTTTGACGGTCTTTTCCTTTCTGTTAGTTTTGTGCAATTCATCGTTTTGTTTGTGAGCGAATCCACTTGTAATAAGTCAAAACAAATAAATACACTTGTAACTCTATAAGACAGGTTAATATGTCTGAAATAAACGTTTAATATCATGTATGCTGTTGTTTCAAGGCTGAGTATGTGCTGACAGGCACGTTATTACCCCTGCTGATAGCACTTAGTTTGGGACTTGTTGTGGTTAAATGGAATATTTGATGCTATTTTTATTACTTAATGACCCGTCTAATTCACATAAAATTAGTATCTTTGCACATTAGTTTATAACCAACTAATTTAGTTTAGAAAGATAATAATTAAACATAACATACATCGTGGCTGAAACAAAGTACATTTTCGTTACGGGCGGAGTAGTTTCTTCACTTGGTAAAGGAATTATCTCGTCATCAATCGGTAAGCTTCTTCAAGCAAGAGGTTACAACATTACCATTCAGAAGTTTGATCCGTACATCAACATCGATCCAGGTACGCTGAACCCTTACGAGCACGGTGAGTGCTACGTGACGGAGGATGGTATGGAGACCGACCTCGACCTCGGTCACTACGAGCGCTTTACGGGTATTAAGACCACGAAGGCCAACTCAATGACTACGGGACGTATTTATAAGAGTGTCATCGACAAGGAACGTCGTGGTGACTACCTGGGTAAGACCATTCAGGTAGTACCGCATATCACGGATGAGATTAAGCGTAATATCAAACTGTTGGGTCAGAAGTATCACTATGACTTTGTGATTACTGAGATTGGCGGTACTATTGGTGATATTGAGTCAGCTCCATTCCTTGAAGCAATACGCCAGTTGAAGTGGGAGTTGGGCAAACGTGCTATTAATCTTCACTTGACATACGTTCCTTACCTGAGAGCTGCAGGGGAGTTGAAGACTAAGCCAACGCAGCATAGTGTGAAGGAATTGCAGAGTGTAGGTATACAGCCAGATGTCCTTGTCTTGCGTACTGAGAAGCATCTTGATGATGATATCCGTAAGAAGGTGGCAGCTTTCTGTAATGTTGATTTCGATTGTGTTGTACAGAGTGAGGACCTCCCAAGTATCTATGATGTCCCTGTAAATATGCTGGAACAGGGTTTGGATGCTGCTATCCTACGTAAGTGTGGGGAGGAAGTTGGTCCTAAGCCTGCTCTTGGTCCTTGGAAGGAGTTCCTCGATCGACAGCGTAAAGCAACGAAGGAGGTTCACATCGGCCTCGTTGGAAAATACGACTTGCAGGATGCTTATAAGAGTATTCGTGAAGGATTGATGCAGGCTGGAACCTACAACGACCGTAAGACGGTTATTACCTTTATCAATTCTGAAGACTTAACAGACGAGAATGTAGCCGAGAAACTTAAGGGGCAAGATGGTATTGTGATATGTCCAGGATTTGGTCAGCGTGGTATTGAGGGTAAGATAGTGGCCGCTCACTATACTCGTACACATGATATCCCAACCTTCGGTATCTGTCTTGGTATGCAGATGATGGTGATTGAGTTTGCTCGTAACGTCCTTGGTTATAAGGATGCTAACTCTCGTGAAATAGATGAGAAGACTACGCATAACGTGATAGATATCATGGAAGAACAGAAGAATATCACGAATATGGGTGGTACTATGCGTCTTGGTGCATACGAATGTGTATTGCGTCAAGGGTCACATACCTTTAATATCTATAAGAATGAGCATATTCAGGAGCGTCATCGCCATCGTTATGAATTCAATAATGACTATGAGAAGGAGTTTGAGAAGCATGGTATGATGTGTGTTGGGCGTAACCCAGAGAGCGACTTGGTTGAGATTGTTGAGATACCAAGCTTGAAGTGGTATATAGGAACACAGTTCCATCCAGAGTATCAGTCAACAGTGCTCGGTCCACATCCGCTCTTCCTCGACTTCGTTAAGACTTCAATTGAAAATCAGAAAAGCAAATAAATGGATAAAAAAACAATCACAGGGTTTGTACTTATAGCCCTGATTCTCTTTGGTTTTGCATGGTGGCAGCAGCCATCAGCAGAACAAAAAGCTAAGCAGAGAGCTGAGTTTGTAAAGGATTCTATCGCTGCTGCCAAGAAAGCACAAACTGCTAAGCTTGCTGCAGAGAAGCAAGCACAACAGAAGGAGGCTGCGGCAGTGGATACAACAGCACTGTTCTATTCTGCATTGAATGGTAAGGCACAGGATATTACACTGAAGAATAATAAGGTGGAATTGACCTTGAGCTCTAAAGGTGGTGTCGTTAAGAAGGCTGTTATCAAGAACTATGTCGGTCATAATATCGCTGTTAAGGATGGTTCGAAGGACCAGAAGGATGTTACCTTGTTTAGTGGTGACGACCAAAGTCTTAACTTTATGTTGGCTACAAAGAATAGTAACATCGAGACAAAAGACCTTGTCTTCACGCCATCAAACGTGACTGACTCTACTGTTACATTTACTGCAGCTGCAGGAAAAGGTAAGATGCTTACCTTAAACTATACCCTTAGTGATGGTTATCTGCTTCGTATGTCATTACAGACTACGGGTATGAATGGACTGTTTGCACCGAATTACAACCAGATGGATATTAACTGGCAGGATCGTTGTAGGCAACAAGAACGTGGCTTCACATTTGAGAATAGATACGCAACGCTTACCTATAAGAAGCATGATGGCGGTACTGACTATTTAAGTGAGACTGCTGAAAAGGAAGAGACTACGGAGGATCCAATGGACTGGGTGGCTTTCAAAAACCAGTTCTTCTCTGCAGTAATGATTTCAAAGGATAACTTCTCTACAGGTGCTAAGCTTAAGAGTACTCCACTTGAGAAATCTTCTCATTACTTAAAGCACTATGAAGCTAACATGAAGGCAGGCTTTGACCCAACAGGTAAGCGTCCTTCAGAGTTTGAGTTCTACTTTGGTCCTAATGACTTCCGCCTACTTCAGTCTGTAGAAAAGCAGAGTCACTTCGGTAAAGAGCTTGATATGGAACGCCTTGTATATCTTGGTTGGCCATTGTTCCGTATCATCAACCGCTGGTTCACGCTTTATGTATTCGATTGGTTGAGGCAAGTATTCCCAATGGGAGTGGTGTTGATACTCATTACCTTGCTGTTAAAGCTCATTACCTTCCCTATGGTGAAGAAGAGTTATATGAGTTCTGCAAAGATGCGCGTGCTCAAACCAAAATTGGATGAGGCTACTAAGCAATTTAATAAGCCAGAGGAGCAGATGCAGAAACAGCAGGCTATGATGCAGAAATACGCTGAATATGGTGTCAGCCCATTGTCTGGATGTCTTCCAATGTTGATACAGATGCCTATCTGGATTGCGATGTTCAATTTCGTACCGAATGCTATTCAGCTTCGTGGCCAGAGCTTCCTTTGGATGGATGACTTAAGTACTTACGATCCAATCTTCTCATGGGGCCATGATGTTTGGCTCGTAGGTGATCACATCTCATTGACCTGTATCCTCTTCTGTGGCGCTAACTTGCTTTATACATGGTTTACCATGCAGCAGCAGAAAGACCAGATGGTGGGCCAGCAAGCAGATCAGATGAAGATGATGCAGTGGATGATGTTTGCTATGCCATTGTTCTTCTTCTTCATGTTCAATGACTATTCATCAGGTCTTAACTTCTATTACTTCATATCACTCTTCTTCTCTGCAGCTATCATGTGGACATTGCGCAAGACAACTAACGAAGAGAAGCTTCTCGCAATCCTTGAGGCTCATAGAGAAGAGAGGAAGAATAACCCTTCAAATAAGGGTGGTGGACTCTTCGCTCGTCTGCAGGCTTTGCAGGAGATGCAGCAACAGCAGCAAGAAGAACTACGTCGGAAACAAGAAGCACTTAATAACAAAAAGAAAAGTCTATAAGCTATGAACAAAAACTTAACCATTGCAATGACTGCCGCTCTAATGATGAGTGGCGGTGTTGCACAAGCGCAGGATGTGAACATCGGACGCAACAACATCACGCTGAAAAGCGACCTCATGACTCCAGAGGCGCTTTGGGCTATGGGGCGTATCGGTGCTGCACAGGCCTCACCTGACGGCAAGAGGATTGTCTATCAGGTGGGTTACTACAGTGTAAAAGAGAACAAAGGACATCAAGTGTTGCATGTTATGGATGCTGATGGCAAGAACGACCGTCTACTCACCACCTCTTCAAAGAGCGAGAGTGACGCAGCGTGGCTTGACAACAACACCTTAGCATTCCTTTCTGGAGGCCAGTTGTGGACGATGTCTGCCGATGGTTCCAACCGAAAGCAGCTTACACAGTCTGATATTGATATTGAAGGCTTCCGTTTCTCACCCGACCGTAAGCGCGTAGTGCTCATCAAGAGTATTCCTTACTATGGTACTATCAAGCAGAACCCGAGCGACTTACCGAAGGCTACGGGTATGGTTATTACCGATATGAACTATCGTCATTGGGATCATTACGTAACAACCAATGCGCATCCTTTCGTGGCTGATGTTACAGCAGAGGGTGTTGGCGCAGGCGTTGACGTACTTGATGGCGAACCATACGAGAGTCCGTTGGCTCCTTTCGGAGGTATCGAGCAGATTGACTGGAGTAAGGACTCAAAGCTTGTAGCCTATACCTGTCGTAAGAAGGAAGGTACGCAATACGCCATCTCTACTGATGCCGACATATATATATATAATGTGGAAACGCGTCAGACAAAGAACCTCTGTAAGCCAGCCGACTATGTTGAGCCAAAGTGTGATGCGACAAAGAGCCTACGTAATCAGGCTGTCAACCATCAAGCTGGTGATATGAATGTAGGTTACGATGTGAACCCTAAGTTCTCTCCTGACGGCAAGTATATTGCTTGGCAGAGCATGAAGAACGATGGTTATGAGAGTGATCGCAATCGTCTTTGTGTCTATGACTTGGCGACAGGGAAGAAGACATACGTCACTGAGAGCTTTGACTCAAATGTAGATGACTATACATGGGCCGTTAACTCAAAGGATCTTTATTTCATTGGGGTATGGCATGCGACAGTGAATATCTATCAGACTAACCTTAAGGGAGAGGTGAAGCAACTCACAGAGGGCGACCATAACTATGTAAGTCTCTCACTCTTAGGTGATAAGAAATTGCTTGCTATTCGTCAGAGTATCTCTCAAGCTAATGAAATCTACGCTGTCACTCCATCAAAGAAAGAGAAGACAAGTGTACAGACACAGCTTAGCTTTGAGAATAAACATCTCTATGACCAGTTGGCTATGGGTGATGTAAAGTCTCGTTGGGTAAAGACAACCGATGGTAAAGAGATGATGGAGTGGGTGATAACACCGCCACATTTCGATCCGAACAAGAAGTATCCAACCTTACTCTTCTGTGAGGGAGGTCCACAGAGTCCTGTCTCTCAGTTCTGGAGTTTCCGTTGGAACTTTCAGATAATGGCTGCTAATGGATACGTTATCATAGCTCCAAACCGTCGTGGACTACCTGGTTTTGGTAGCGCATGGAACGAGGAGGTGAGCACTGATTGGACTGGTCAGTGTATGAACGACTACCTCTCTGCAATTGATGATGCAGCTAACAATCTCCCATTCGTAGACAAAGACCGCTTAGGTGCTGTTGGTGCTTCATTTGGAGGTTTCTCTGTTTACTATCTTGCTGGTATTCATAACAAGCGTTTCAAGTGCTTTATCTCACATGATGGAGCCTTCAACCTTGAGAGCATGTACACTGATACTGAGGAGGCTTGGTTTAGTAACTGGGAGTATGATGATGCTTATTGGAACAAGGATAAGAGTGAGGCTGCGAAACGCACATACGCTAATAGTCCTCATCTTAACGTTGATAAGTGGGATACCCCAATCCTTTGTATCCACGGCGAGAAGGACTATCGTATCAATGCCAATCAGGGAATGGGAGCATTCAATGCGGCTCGTCTGCGTGGTATCCCAGCCGAGTTACTTCTCTATCCAGATGAGAACCACTGGGTATTGAAGCCACAGAATGCTATTCTCTGGCAGCGTACATTCTTCAATTGGCTTGACCGTTGGTTGAAGAAGTAGGTGATTAGATGACAAGTGAACGAGTTTACAAGTCGACAAGTTAACAAGTCAACAAGTCAAGAAGTAGACAAGTTGCTTGATAGTATTAACTCGTTTACTTGTTAACAAGTCGACAAGTCAACAAGTCAATAAGTCAACAAGTTGCTTGATAGTATTAACTCGTTTACTTGTAAACTTATCAACTCGTCACCTTGTAAACTTATTAACTCGTCAACCTATTCACTCATCAACTCATTCACTTATAACTTATAATCTAACAAATAACTTGTTTACTTGTCAACTCGTAAACTTGTTAACTAATAAATATCATCATGACAGATAAAATTCAAACTACATTGAGAGATTCAGCGGCAATGCGTTGGACGGCTCTCCTACTTTTATCCCTGGCAATGTTCTGTGCCTATATCTTTGTCGACATCCTTTCTCCTATCAAGGAGTTGATGCAGGAGCAGAGAGGTTGGGACTCAACCGCTTTCGGTACGATGCAGGGTTCAGAGACATTCCTTAATGTCTTCGTGTTCTTCCTTATCTTTGCAGGTATCATCCTCGACAAGATGGGCGTTCGTTTCACTGCCATTCTCTCTGGTGCAGTGATGTTAACTGGTGCTTTGATTAAGTATTATGCTATCAGTGATAGCTTTGCTGGTAGTGGACTTGAAGTATGGTTTACCAATAATCTAAACCACATTCCTGTCTTCGAGCAGTTGGGTGTGTCGCCTTTCTATCAGGGCATGCCTGCGTCAGCCAAGGTAGCCGCTTGTGGCTTCATGATATTTGGTTGTGGAACAGAGATGGCCGGTATCACAGTTTCTCGTGGTATTGTAAAGTGGTTTAAGGGTCGTGAGATGGCCTTGGCAATGGGTTCAGAGATGGCTTTAGCACGTCTTGGCGTTGCTACTTGTATGATATTCTCTCCTTTCTTTGCAAAGTTAGGTGGCAACATTGACGTATCTCGTTCAGTAGCCTTTGGTGTTGTTCTTATTTGCATTGCATTGATGATGTTTATTGTTTACTTCTTCATGGATAAGAAACTAGACTCACAGACTGGTGAGGCAGAGGAGAAAGACGATCCATTTAAGATTAGCGACCTTGGAAAGATACTTACCAGTATGGGCTTCTGGCTTGTAGCTTTACTCTGTGTACTTTATTATTCAGCTATCTTCCCATTCCAGAAGTATGCTGTAAATATGCTTCAGTGTAATCTTACCTTCCATGAGCTTCCAGCGAACTCATACTGGGCTTCATCAAGTGTGACAATCGTTCAGTACGCTATCATGCTTGTTGTTGCAGCAACCGCTTTCATGTTCAACTTCATGAAGAACAAGGCTATGAAGAACATTATGCTTCTCGTGTCTGTTTTTTGCCTTGTTCTCTATTGTTATATGGGTTATATGCGTCAGTCTGCAGAGTCTATCTTTGCAGTATTCCCATTGCTCGCAGTAGGTATTACACCAATCCTTGGTAGCTATGTCGACCATAAGGGTAAGGCAGCATCTATGCTTGTGTTAGGTTCATTGCTTCTGATTGTTTGTCACCTCACATTTGCCTTCATTCTTCCACAGTTTAAGTCAAGTCAGGTAGGTGGTGTTATCGTAGCATACGTAACCATCCTCGTTCTTGGTGCCTCTTTCTCACTCGTACCAGCATCATTATGGCCAAGTGTTCCAAAGTTGGTAGATGCAAAGATTATCGGTTCTGCTTACGCTCTCATCTTCTGGATTCAGAACATTGGTTTGTGGTTGTTCCCATTGCTTATCGGTAAGGTTCTCGACAAGACAAATGTTGGTGTAACTGACCCAACACAGCTCAACTACACTGCTCCGTTGATTATGCTTGCAGGTTTAGGAGTGATTGCACTTGTCATCGGCCTTATCTTGAAGGTAGTAGACAAGAAGCGTCACCTCGGTTTGGAAGAGCCTAATATCAAGGAGTAAAATAATAGGATGAAACTTGGATGGGTTATGAATACGTTGTATCATTGAACTTTCATTAACCATCCTACGATTAAGTAGATAATATACAGAAAAGCCCTCATGAGCAGTTTATGCTTGTGAGGACTTTTCTTTTGTCTTTCATGAGAATGTGGTGATAGTCTTCACTAATATCAGACGAACTTTTGTAGAGTTATTTTTGAGCTTCTCTTCTTGTAGAACAATACGTTACAATGATTGTGTGTGGTTGTGTAATGGATAGTCTCTTCCCTCGTGATGTTCATCTAAGGTAACAGTTTGTTCATGTGCCAATAGTCTTTTATTATGTATAAAGTGCATTGTACCATTCGTTTCTTCCCCCTGCGCCCTACGTATTGACCATGCGTACATAATCTTACTAAGCATTAACACAGCGAGAGAAGTATGAAGCTATGACCTGAAAGGGATATACTCGTAAGAAGAAATAAGACGCTAAATACTAAGTTACGTGGCTGAACTCTATACATAAGAAGCATTCCGTGAATCTGTAATTATCTTCTTTATATAAACATAAAACTCTTCTTATTTGTAAAGAAAATACATATCTCCAATTTGAAAGACGCCTAATAAGCTTTGAGAAGACGCCTTTCAAGCCTCAAGAACACGCCCTTTAAGGACGTTGTTAAGGCCCTTCTTGATTCTAACTAAGCATCTTCTGCAGTGATGTATTGCAACAGCTTAATTATCAAAAGGTTATCTGTGAGTAGTGCGTGGATATTTCGAGCGTTGTAGTAGTTCGTTATGATACTATTTTGTAATGATATTTCGTATTTAGCGGATAGGTGAATAAGGGGTGAAGAGGTGCAAGTTGCGGTGATAGAGAATGGTGTATATTTGAGAAAAGAAGTCTGAAAACGAAGAAACCCGCACAACGATTGTACGGGTCTTCTAGTATTGCTTTATCCTTTCGGGATAGTTTTACAGTTACTCTACGCTATTCGTATAGCGTAGACAATCCTGTTACTCTTCTTCCTCTTCATCGTCTTCCAGAACGACATCAGCCACCTTCATGCCCTCAATAGGCAAGGTACGGTCGATAACAGCATTGTAAGAGATAGAACTCTCACTGCGTGACAGACCCAGTGGCATCAGCTTGTCATGGATAACAGACATAAGGTGATGGTTGTTATATGCGTAGATTTTCAAGAAGAGGTCATACTCACCTGTGGTGTAGTGACACTCTACAATCTCTGGAATCTGGCGCAAAGCCTCAACAACATCATCGAATTTCTCTGGGTTTTTAAGGTTCAGTCCGATGAAAGCACAGGTCTCATAACCAATACGTTCTGGGTCGATAATAAACTGAGAACCCTTTATAACACCAAGGTTTGTTAACTTCTGAATACGCTGATGAATGGCTGCACCGCTGACATTACACGCACGTGCAACCTCAAGGAAAGGAATTCGTGCATCCTCAGAGATGAGGTGCAGAATCTTTTTATCAAGACGATCTAAACTTCTATGTGCCATTTATTATTCTATTGTTTTTGCTTACAAAGGTATGAAAAAACTTTGAATTATCAAAATAGCGAGTTCCTTTTCTACAACAAATTACAACTTTCTACCTTATTTCTGTTTGTTATTTCTACTCATGGTAGCTGAAAAGTTGACATTCAATACGTTAGCTTCTCTTAGCGCTTGTTTGATGTCCATGATCGTACCCATGTCTGCATGGCGGTCTGCCTTAATGCTGACACTAAGCTGCTTACGCTGTTCTGGGGGTAAGGCAGCGGAGAGTTGGATAAGATACCGTTTAATCTCTGGGACGGTTGTGATGTTGTTATTGAGCTGTACAACCATCTCGGTGCCCTCTACCTTACCAAGGTTGTTGATGGGTCGACCGACATAAATGTATTGTATGTTCGACTTGTTATATAAGCGTGAAAGCTCGGTAGCCATTGGGACTTGATACTTCACGTGTACAGTTGCCTTTCTCATGTGTACGACTAACATAAAGAAGAAGAGGATGGAAAAGATGAGGTCGGGAAGAGAAGCCGTGTTCAATGCTGGAATCTCATGATTTCTACTGCGATAGAACTTCATTTTGTATCTCCTTTCTTTATTTCGTTATTGTTAGAAGCCACATATACCTCCGTAATTCGAATGGGTACTTCGTCAGCAATCTGCGTTTGTTGCTCATTACTACACAGGTCGAACTCCTTACCAAAGAGGTTCATTGACTTTTGGTTACGGATAGTGTTATAAGCCGCTACTAACTGATTTTGTACGTGGAGATAAGTGTCGTATGAGGCGTTGCGGTCACTTTGTAATTGAATAAGGTGGCCCTTACCAGCCGACTCAACAAGCTGCATCGTACGCTGCTTAATCTCATTCATCGAGGCAGGTTTACCATCAAGTGTCACTTGATTCTCGGCATTGATAGCGATACGTATGACCCGCTTGCTGTCTACTGCAGCTGGTGGAGTCTTCGTCTTGTCGATAGCAGCCAGTCTACGTGACACCCCTTTGTCGAGGTCCATAGAGGAGGCAACGAGAAAGAGAATCAACAGCATAAACGAAATGTCAGCTGTTGATGTGGTGTTTAAGCCAGGAACTTTCCTCCGTTCTTTCTTTCGAAACATCATTTCATACGTTCCTTTCTGTAATAACGAGTAGCCCCAAAGACGACAACTCCTGCTGCAAGGACAAGAAGAAGGAGTGAACTGTTGACAAACATATCAGTCATTCGAAGCCAAAAGCTGTCTGTGAAGTTCTGTCCATTGACTATCATCGCTTGCGTTGAACCAAAGATAAAAGTCAAGACGAGGATGAGAGCGGTCACACCGTATGTCGTATAAGTAATCTTTCGTGCAGGAATACCATTCGTAACTCCTTCACTTCGGTTAGCTCGTTGTATGCCACGGACTACAGCAAAGACAGAGGCTAATGTAGTGAGAGCAAGTAATCCCCACATAAAATCAAGTAATACGTCGGTAAGCATAGGCGCATTGAAAGCCGTGTTATCGGCAAAAGGCATGTCATATCCAATGAGATAGAACGCTAAAAAGACGATGACTGACAAGGCTACTATGACATAGAGGGTGCGTTGTGATATGCGTTCCTCGTCCATCTTTGCTATTCCTTTTATTTTCTTCATATTACTCTATGTTGTACATAACGAATAATTAGGATATTCATGTTTCTATTCGCCCAACCTAAATAAGTTCTCGAAGACGTTCTGATGTCCTTCTCTTTCTTTTTGATGGAAGTCTGATACATCGGTAATCATACAGAGGACGAGTTGAGGAGAACGCTCTTGAGTGATAGCGAATTACATGAACAATAAATTATCAATTACGTTTCAATTTATATTTCATTATCGAATCTAATAATGAAATGGCTGACTCCTCCATCTGAGCTGTGATATGTTCAATCTTAGAGAGGATGTAATTGTAGAATACTTGTAGTACAAGGGCAACGATGATACCGAAGATGGTCGTAATCAAAGCCACCTTCATACCTGCTGCTACAATTGTAGGACTAATGTCGCCAGCCTCTTGAATTTGGTCGAAAGCCATGACCATACCGATAACTGTTCCGAGGAAACCAAGTGAAGGAGCCATTGCGATGAAGAGTGTAATCCATGAACAACCCTTTTCAAGATTGGCACTTTGAACACTACCGTAGGAAGTCACGCTGCGTTCGATGTTCTCTATAGAATCGTCGATACGGAGTAGTCCTTGATAACAGATTGATGCTACTGGACCACGTGTGTCTCGGCTCAATTCCTTAGCTTGCTCAATCTCGCCTGCATCAATCATATCTTCGAGTTTTCCAACAAATCGTTTGGCATCTATCTCAGAAAGACTAAGGTAGATGATGCGCTCTATACAGAACGCTAAACCCAGTACTAATGCTAATGCTACCAGCGACATAAAGCCCGCATTACCCTCGATAAACTTCCTTTTCAACGACTGATGGAAACCCGCATCCTTTGTTGCTGAAGTCTTTGCGGTCGTAGTGTCTGCCACACCTGTCTCATTCAAAGCATCGTCAGAGAGCGTGTCAGCTGTAGCAGCCGTCGCTGTTTTTGTTGGTTCTTGAGCGATAACAATGGTCGAACAAGTGAATGCAAGAATTGTTATGAATGAAAACAACGCTATTAATTTCTTCATAATTGTATAACCTGTAGTGGTTCTCCTTATTATAATAATGGCATTGCTGCCCCTGTTTATGAGAGGTTCCAGCCTTGAAAAGAGGAGGTTGAATAGTCTCTCTGATTATCTGCGCAAAGGTATATAAAATTGTAATAACAGCCAAATCTTTGTACTTGAAAAGACTCAAAACCGTTACTTCTAAGTGTTTCTGACGTTGGATAGCTTATTCGTCGAACTTTTTAAGGGAATAGGATATTAGTTTATACTGTTAAGAGAGATGTGACGTAGCTCGGTGGAAATTAACTCCTTATGTCGTAGCTATGGAAAACCTGTTTTCTGCCGATAGTCTTTAAGGGCAAACAGGTTCTCCTTATTATGTTAATGTCGTAAGTCGTTACTTCTTGTCATCAGACATTGTTGCGTTGTGTTCTTCGGCTTTTTGTGCCTCTTTATTAGCTTCTAATGCGTTCTTTTTACGGTGATATTGCATGACTTTCTTGCCAAACAATGCCGCCATTGAGTCAGCTGAAAGATAGCGCATAGAGCCAGAGTCGAAGCCAACAGAGTCCTGTGGGATACGGTGTCCCTGCTCATCTATGGTGTCTTTATAGATGTATAGTCTGCCATTGAAGATATGCCAGCTTGTATAAACCGTCACTTTCGGGTATTCAACAGGACTTTCATCTTCCAAGGAGTTGGCTTTCATGACATAACCCACGGGCGAAGCCTGGTTATAACTCTTCAGAGTAAAGCCATACTCACGTGGGATAAACAACGCAGCCTTCATGGAGTCGCTCATTCCTGCTAATATCTCCTCCTCCGTTTTGGTAGGATTTGGCTTTAACTTAGGCAATACTTGGAATGTCCATGTACCTTTCATCTGTTCGAGATCAATCACCATTTCAGCCTCGAGAGGGTCTATGGGATTAGGAACAATTGCCAGAGCATCACCAATCTGAGGTGAGCCATAAACCATGCCATTGCGCTTTGCCGTTACAATGTCAAACTTTATAGGGTCGCCTCCCTCGTTAGGTAAGAGAACAATCACTGAGTCAGAACAGCCATCACATGCCAATCCATAGCGTGTACTGTCTCCTTTCAATTGTACCTCAACGTCTATAGCACCATGATCGCCAGTCGATACTTGGTTATAACATGCCGTGAGAAAGAACAGTACAGAGCTTAAGAGAGGAAAAAACAATTTCTTCATGTATTTACTTTTAGACTGCAAAGATAGTCAATTATTGCAAAAAATATTAGTAGTCAGCCGTTTTTTGGAAATTTTTATCTAATTTTGCAAGTCAGATTGCAAGTGGTAATCTCTTCAATTAGATAATTATTGAAACATATATGGGAAAGAAAATTGAGTTCAGTCTCATTTATCGAGACATGTGGCAGAGC
>ERZ773051.524-NODE-524-length-26398-cov-7.108644_pt1 | contig 26398 bp, 21 predicted proteins | sample MGYA00580631_ERZ773051 | MGnify/ENA primary metagenome ERZ773051 (study PRJEB29015, sample SAMEA2738137) | human oral metagenome | biome: human oral; feature: human-associated habitat; material: saliva | place: China | collected 2204 ... | reverse complement strand
TTCTTTTTCATAGCGCACTTTCCTTTCCGTCTAATTACATATCAAGAATTAAAAAACTAAACACAGCTCTATGAGCATACCCCCCCCCGCTACTTTCAGCAATCAAAAACCTTTAGAGAAGCTAAACTATCTCTTTAAATTCATAATTTAACCATATATAACTTCTTCAAAATTTACTGGGAAGTTATGGATTCATGCTTTTAGGTGTGCTTATTTATATGCTGTAGAATCTCTGCTTCTTCAAACTTTCTTGCATTTGTATAAGAAGCCTCTTTATACGTTGTTGCTGAGAAGAGAGGTATCATCTGAGAACGTCTTTATCTCCGCATTTTCTTAGGAATTTCCAAAAATGACATCAATTGAAAAAATTTTTGTATGAGGTTGTATTTATATCTCAAAATATATAAATACCACATGAATTTTTTAAAGCGTTGGCCTTCGGCTCATAAAAAACCACATCATTCTCATTTTTACAATATCCTTCTACAGCAGCACATGTTTTTCGTAACCTGTATGAATTATTTTCTAAGCTCATCAAAACGACGTATACTCTCCATAAGATCACGTAAAATCAATACCTTCCAGATATCGCTGATAAAAGCTAAGGATGACACCAAAGTAATTTGATGCCATCCTTAATAACTACTTACATTGGTACCATTATCGAAAAAATAACGTTAAGATGTCCTTCTTTTCTTAGTAAGGTAGAAGAACATCATAATACATCCAACTATCAGGATAAAAACAAAGCGAACAAGTAAGCCGTCTAAAAAAGCAATTCCTGGCTGAACTATCGTAAGACAGAGATCAAATACAAAATAAAGAATCACCCCGCCCATACAGCCCGTCAAAAAGCTCTTCCATGTTGTTGACTTGTTCATAGTTAATACACCTCAAATCGACATTGAGAGTACTACCCCGTACTAGGGTACAACGTACAATCGATATACATATTATACCAACAACAAAATCACGAACGTGCTATAGTTTTTGTGAAAGTTTCAGGGATGGGTGAAATTCCCTACTGGCGGTAACGTTTAAGTGCATAACAGTATGTGCCATTAAACGAAGTCCGCGACCCGCGCAAGCGGCTGACTTGGTGAGAATCCAAGACCAACGGTACAGTCCGGATGAAAGAAGCGGAGATATCAATATGTCTACAGCTCATAACGCAACCGCTGACGCCCAAAGCGTCTCGCACGCCACAACCGGCGGCGCTCACGGCGCCTCGCACGCAACCAGCCTCTCAAGCGGCGGATGGAGCACCAGGCGCATCGCGATTCTCGCCATGCTCTGCGCAGCGACGGCAATTTGCACGTTAGTACTGCAATTTCCTATTCTGCCGAGTGTTACCTTCCTCAAGTACGACCCCTCGGGTATCATTGCGCTTATTGCAGGTATCGCCTATGGACCGGCTGCGGGAGCCGTCGTTTCGGTTCTTCCCTACCTCGTGCATCTTGCGACTGAGTCCGGCATATACGGTACCATCATGGCAATTCTGGCAACGCTGAGCATGGTGCTCCCCGCAAGCCTCATAATTCACGAGCACGCTACAAGCGTCAAGGGAGCCATTCCGGGGCTTATCGTAGGAGGCATCGTCAGCGTTGTTGCTTGTATCCTTGGCAACCTTGTGGTGACGCCGCTTTATACAGGCATGAGCATCGACGCGGTTGCGGGTCTTATCATTCCGGCGCTTCTGCCCTTCAACGCGCTTAAAGTCATCATCAATGGAGTCGTCACCACTCTTCTGCTAAGGTCGACCGTGCGTCTGTGGAAGATGCATGCTATTGACGCTGCCTAAGCAGAAATACTCCTGTGAACACTTCTTCCATACAGGCCGTAAGATCTGAGATATCACAAAATATTGCAAGCCTCGATACCGTCAGCTATATCTACGAGAACGGTACCATCGCTCTCGATGGCATCTCTCTTGAGATTCCGACGGGTCAGAGAACCTGCATCGTAGGGGCTAACGGCAGTGGCAAATCGACGCTCGCCTCAATTCTCTGCGGACTTTCCGCTCCCGACTCAGGCTCTGTCATGCTTGTGGGCGAGAAGGTCTTCACAGACGGAAAGGCTGACTTTACCGCCTATGCCCGCGCACGCCGACAGCTGGGCCTGGTGTTCCAAAATCCCGAAGATCAGATTGTCACCAGTCTGGTTGATGAAGACGTCGCTTTTGGTCCCGAAAATCTCCAAGTGCCAAGCGAGAAGATTGATGCTCTCGTCCGCCGAGAACTCAAACGAGTCGCCATGACAGACTATGCCCAAAGGGACCCTTCGACACTTTCGGGTGGTCAACTCCAGCGCGTCGCCATCGCGGGCGCTCTGGCAATGAATCCAAAACTGCTGGTACTTGATGAGCCGTCCTCCTCACTGGATACCATCGGTCGGCGCGGAGTCATGAAGCTTGTCAGAGAACTCTGCGCGGATGGTTGCACCATCGCACATATTACACATTTTATGGATGAGGTAGTGGGCGCCGATCAGCTCATTGCCCTAGACCATGGGCACGTTGCCTTCACCGGGACGCCTGACGATTTCTTCAGACAGCGAGATCTTGTCGCCTCGCTGGAACTGGAAGAGCCTTTTGAAGTGCAGCTTCAGGATTGCCTTCGCGAAAAGGGCTTTGAGATTCCCTGGATCCTTAATCCCGAGCGGTTGAAAGACTCCCTAAAAGAGCTGCTTGTCGCTGCACATTCGGACTCACACCAAACTCCACGTCCGGCTTCATGCCCGACCACACAAAGAGACATCATCGACGTTTCCCACGTCTCTCAGACCTTCGGCGTGGATGCCGGCTGCAAGCGCAGGCTCTTCTCGACACGCACACAGACGCAACGCAGCAACGTCATCCGGGCCTTGGATGATGTGAGCTTTACACTGCAGAAAGGCTCCTCAACTGCAATTATCGGCGCCACCGGATCGGGTAAATCGACCCTCGCACGCTTACTCTGCGCGCTTGGCACTCCCGACTCGGGAACCATTGTGGTCGACGGTCTTAAGACCTCCGACAAACACCACCGAAAACAGCTCCATGGCATCATTGGTTTTGTCATGCAGCATCCTGAACGCCAGCTCTTTGCCGAAACCGTATTCAAAGATGTCGCTTTCGGCCCCGAGAATATGGGACTTTCGCCGCAGGATATCAACGATTGCGTGACTCACGCGCTTGAGCTCACCGGCCTTCAAAACAAGGTAGAAGTCTCACCGTTCGAGCTTTCCGGAGGCCAGCAGCGGCTCTGCGCGATTGCCGGCGTACTTGCCATGCAGCCGAGTATCCTGGTGCTGGATGAACCGACCGCGGGACTTGACCCTCATGCCATAACCAAGCTCCGTACCCTGCTTGAACAGGTCAAATCTGAAGGTACCACCCTTATCGAAATCACGCACTCCATGGACGACGCAGCGCTGGCGGACCGACTTATAGTCTTGTCCCGAGGCTCTATCATCGGCAATGATACGCCTCTCAAGATGTTCACAACGCTTGGCGAGACGTACCTCCGACAGATAGGTTTAAGCGTACCAAAGGCGCTTATATGGGCACATGCCCTCACAGCGGCTTCCGGTGCAGACCTTGGACAACCGCTTACCCTTGATGAGCTGATAGCCGAGCTTTTTGATGCTCTGGGAGGTGAGGCTTAATGTCATTTAAGCTTACTATCGGCAGGTACTACCACGCTTCGTCTGCCATCCACCGGCTAAACCCTACGGTTAAAAGCGCTTGCGCATTGCTTCTCATACTTGCCTCATTCTTTGTACAAACTCCCGTACAACTGGCGTTCTTTTGTTTGGTGATCGGAGCACTTCTCGTCTTGGCGCAAATATCCGTCCGCCATATCCTGCGCTCAGCTATCCCGGTAGCTTGGGTTTTGTCGATACTCGCCCTCTGCAACCTTCTTCTAGTGCGGGGTGGAACAACCCTAGTGACTGCAGGACCTGTGATTATCACTTCCGCAGGCGTCTGGGCAGCTGTTCTCTATCCAGTGCGCGTCTTTGCCGCCATTCTCATTGGCATGCTGCTCATGCTTACTACCACGCCCAATGACCTTGGCAAAGCATTTGACAACGTGCTCTCGCCACTCTCGCGCATAGGACTACCCGGCCATGAACTTGCTATGGTCTTCTCGCTTATGTTGCGTTTTATCCCAACGCTCTCTGCAGATGCGGCTTCCATTGCAGAAGCCCAAGAAGCACGAGGTGGAAGCGCCAATCATGGCTCACTTGTCCGGCGCTGCCGAGCATTGCAATCAATTACGGTAGCGCTTATCGCCAGCTCACTGCGGCATGCGGAAAACCTCGCGCGGGCCCTCGATGCTCGAAACTATGTAGCTGCAGCTCCACGTACCTCATGGCACCAGTCTCGCTTTACCTTCCGAGAAGCTGTCGCTCTTTTTGTTACTGCCTCTGTTATCGCCGGTATCTTTACACTCAGTACGACGATCCGATAGCCGTCAGAGAGATGATGGAATACGCTATACCCACAAGCAAGTCCTGACAGAACTGAACCTGTAGATGGCATACCATATCGAATACACAAAGCCAGTTCTGAAACAGTTAAAGAAGATAAAGCTGCTTCGACGCTCAGCTTATTATCTCTTGGATCAGCAAAATCTAGAGAGCTGTAAGAATTCGCATATTTACGGAAGAAGGCTTCACGATAGATCCCTCCGGAGAGCAATACTACTGCGTTGGAAGTTATCACTTCCTTTGCATAATTCAGGACAGCAAACTTGTGGTCAAGATCCTCTCTATTAGTCACCTTAGTCACCGCAGCAGAGTTTATAAGGGATAGTTTGATGAGCCGGGTCTTCCCTTCAATGATTAAAATTTAGAATACAGTCTCCAAATACCATGTGAATAGGCTTCTTATAGACGACACTAGGCCAGAGTGAATGCCTTTCAAAGTCGTTGCCCATCCTAAAACTCTAAATCATCATGACTAATAAAGAACTTACTCAAAATCCATTTTCAGGAATAGTCTTCAGTGTAATCTCTATCTACCTAAGCACCTTGATATATCATAAATCTCGTTTGGTTCGAGGTTAACTATGAAATAAATACTCGGTATATCTTATAAAATCAGAAAGTCTCGTTGATAAGTTGTTCAAGCTTCATAAGATCTCTTTCGGAAAGCTCATGATAAAAATAATGCTCTTTACCACACAATGCTTCGTCATACTTAGGATGAATGAGAAAGCCAATCTTATGTAATTTTTCCACATCTCCCAATGTATAAAAATAAACGCAAGCACGGCTGCGAAAACTGCAAAGCACAGAAGAGATCACCTGCGCATCTTCTCGCACCATTCGCCCAGCTTTAAATCTATTTAGAATTTCATTCAATAGATGGTAATCAATAACTTCTGCTTTACACCCATAAGGGACATAAGGGATAGGACAGTGAACTGAAACTCTTCCAGTTCGTTCCTCTCCTAATTTTAAACGCCCATGAAGTGAGTTACTTAAAGCTATCTGCTCTCTTTGAAACCTGGGGACATAGTATTTGTCGATGATTTCTCGTCTTCCGTCCCTAATCTGCTCCATGAAACCAAAATGCCACGCATTGTTGCAACGAAAAGTCATTGCTTTACTATTGTCTTTTATTAATTCATATTCCTTTCTCTTTAGAGATGAAAGATCCGATAGATCAAAAGTCTGCACGACGCTTCCTTGATTAATCTCAACCCCGATCACATATTTCCAACAGAAAAAAGGTTGGTAACCTATGTGTTCATAATAACCAAGATAGCTTTTGTTCTGAGCCATTGCTAAAACACCAGTATAATCAACTGGTAACTTTACATCTTTATATTCGCAATTCTCGTATTCGTCCTCTGGAAGTTTGGGACTCACTCCATTCAGTCGTGGATATATTCCTTCACTATTCCACGTTGTTATATTGCGAACACGGAGAGACTGACTCCGTATTTCATATACACAATCGAAACCCTGCCTGTTAGCAGTAGAAAATAAACGCGCATGTATTCCGTACTTCTCTGGATGAAATCCTATGCTCTCTGTACAGTTTGATATAACATATTCTGATCCTCTATAGTAAATTCCATCCATATGCTGAGCAGTCATCAAACCCCAACTTTCACGAGCGAGAGAAATAATCCTTACCCCATATCTCTAAAATACGATAACTTCTTATGTATAGGCTAGACTACTGCACGATTTGATGTTAGATACCAAAACTGAGATGTTCGCCCAAGGCTCTTTGCAACACATCGCTTTCCAATCCCTCATTAAGAGGAATTGATATCTCAGAAATCGTTGCCTTCCTATTAGATAACTATCAGATCCACCTGAACATCTACCTAAACAACTCATCATGCGTTCCAGTACGTTGAAAAACAGCAATACCGTTGCCCGTCATCCAAATGAGGAGCCAGTCGCCGGTATTTGCAACATGACATTCATTACTGCCGGACCATCTGCCGCGCAATACGTGGGCGCCGTAACGCCTTGTAAGTTCTGATCTCGATTCTTCAGTGTCTTCGAGAATAAGGTGCATAACTTCGTCCAAGGGCGTCAGGTCAATATGCTTCTTGAGAAGTCGTTTTTCATCGCGACGATACTGTCTGGTAAAGTCCGGTTTGAGCATTTCATGACCTCAACTTAGCGAGCATATCATCAAGGTTGTCAAATCTTGTCTTTCCGGATTCAATGATTCTTTTTGCCTCAGCAATGCTCTCAAGACTCTCCTCGTTAGGTTCACCATAGGAGAGGTTCAACGGAACTCGATTTTCCCGCACAATCTGTCGGTAGAAAGCCCTTGTCACAGAGGAAAGGTCAAAACCAAAATCCTCAACGATCTTCGAAGCCTCAGCCTTGGTCTTATCGTCAACTCTAATAGTAACGGAAGCCACTTTGTACTCCTATCGTAAGATAATAGTAATGATATTACTTATATTGTCTTATATAACGATATCTTATGGCAAGAATACATCTCACATCATATGGATCTCTTACAGATTCTTGCTACATCTCAGTGCGCTGGCTTTACTCAAAAGACGTCAGATTCCCATGCCTTCAATATGTCCGGTCTTTCTTTGGACACATACGCTGGACTCCCACAACAAGACCGTTACTGCTATCCAAAGGATGAGAAGAGCTACGGCGCACCAAACACACAGGATTACATCGGGAATCTGGCCGATCCAGAGAGACCTCGCTGCATCAGTAAGCCAGCAAAGCGGAAGGGTATGCAGAACTTTTGTGAGCATATCAGGAAAGTACACAAGAGGGACAACACTTCCGCCTATAAGGGGAAACAGAATGAGAAAAGTATTAGTCACAGCAAAGCCATCTGAAAAGAAAAGGCCTGCCACAGAACCCAAGGCTCCAAAGACACTACCGCCCACCGTAGCGAAAAATAATAAAAGACCCAAACGCGGCAAAAGCGAAAGCATTTCGAACCCTGTCAACCATAATGAAATACCTGCCGTAACAAGCGAACTGAGAAAACAGATAGATAAAATGACAATAGCGCGCCAGATAAATAATGCTGTGGACCGGCGGGGTGAAAGCGTAAGCAACGACATAGTTCCGTTAAAGCGATCAAACGCAACAATATTTGCAGAACATTGCAGCGCCAAAATCCATGCAGATCCTACAAAGGCTGCAGTCAGAACAGATAACGACGAATCAGAAAGTTGAATACCAAAGCAGTAAAAGAAAAGATAGGTCAACAGTGGCTCAATTAAAAACTGCACTACAAAGGCATGCGGAGAGCCCCAACTTTGAAGAGAAGTAAGGGCAATCCTTGTGTATGAGCTGAGGGCCTGTGCGCAGCATGCGCACCTCTCGCGTATCAAGAGAAATCCCCTTCCATACGTACACGCTCAAACGAGGCGGTAATTACCTTGCTTCCAATGACAGTAAGACAAGCTGAAAGCGCACAGCTTACAATACAAAGAAGCGCCACCTCTTGGATGGTAGTTGCCGAAAGAATCTTTACCGAAACAGTCAGGGGATGGAGACAGAAAAGCAGTTGCACGGGTTCACTGAAACTTGAAAGCGGTATCACGATTCCGGAGATAAGCCACATACCGGTAAGGATAAGGCCCTCATAAATCGAAGCTCTTCTCGTCAGTAGATACAAAGCGGAAAGACAAAGGGCGGAAGCTGCGCATGCAAACGTTGCTAAAACAATCACAAGCAGATAGATTGGTCGCAACACGATTTGATGAAAGCACATAAGGTTAAATAGTAGCGCCGCGGGAACGCCCAGTACCAGTCCCAAAAAAGCTGCCGACACAATAAGCGGCACAAAAATCGCAGGTATGCCATGAGGACTCAATAAAAGATACGGAAAAGTTCCCTGAAATCGTTGATAGCCGATAAGACCGGTGGCAAGAGTTGTGGCTCCCCATAAGGATGCAATGGTGGCATACGTCCAAAATGCTCCGGCGTCGGACATATTACCTGTAAAAGAAAAGGCTTTAAGGAAAGAAAAACTTATGCTCGATCCCAAAACAGCGATAACAAAAAACGGAGTATGGAGAAGCGTTTGTATATGAAATAGTAGCATCCGTGCCTCGGAGAGCACAAAATCTGAGACACGATTTACCCACATCCTCATTTTATATGCGCCTCTTATTCAACAAACCAAGGTAGACTTCTTCCAGTGAAGGGCTTCTCCTATTAATCTCTTTCCACGAATACGTTTCCGTACACAATGTATCTGACGCAGATGCTGCCCAGGCAACATCGACGTAATATGAATCAAACTTGTCAAGAACCTCGACAGACGAAACACCCTGTTGTCTTGTAAGATTTTCTATCTGTTCCTCTGAAATAGCAGGTGCTAAATAGGTGGAAACATGCTCAAGTTCAACGCTACTTCTCATCTCTTCAAGAGTGCCTTGAAAGATACTCCTGCCTTCTTGGATAACCACAATTCTATCTGCTAAAAGCTCTACCTCCCGCATAATATGGGTTGTCAGAAGAACACCACTGGGAACATGTCGCAACTCAGCTATGAGCTGACGAACATCCGCGGCGCTTTCAGGGTCGAGTCCGATTGTAGGTTCATCCAGTAATATCAGATTCTTCTGTGCAACAAGAGCTCGTGCAATATGAAGTCTCTGCCTCATGCCGCGAGAAAATGTTTGAACCAGCTGATTTCTGACATCAAAAAGATTGACCCTCTTTAGGGCAGCATCAATGAGGACCTTCTGTTGCGATAAGGGAGCATTAGATACTTGAGCAAAGAAAAACAGATTATCTTTTGCGGAGGCACGTAAATAGAAGCCATCCTCTCCCCCAAGCAAGAGAGAAAGATGGTCACAGGCCCTACGTGGATGTTTTATCCCATCAATTCCACAGATTTCCACAGTTCCTAAATCAGGGAGCAGCAAGGTAGATGCAATCTTTACGGTAGTAGTCTTTCCGGCTCCATTAGGACCGAGTAGACAGACCACCTCTCCGGGATATATATCGAATGACAGGTTTGATAGAACGTTGTGTTTTTCTCCTTTTACGACATAGGAGCGATACACATTTTCCATATGGAGAGCAGGATGAAGCGCAGTATAAAGTTCTGAATTTCTACGCTTCATTATCCAAGACCTGCCGGATCATCTTCTAGTTCTTTACGCATGCTAAAATATTTTTCCTGATTATTGGCTTTCGCATATATTACACAAAGTGTTAGAACATCCTTCAACTTCTCTTCAAATGCTTTTACTTCTTCGAAGTCAATTTACTTCTTCGTATTTTCCCTCCTCTTTATTATTTTAATGTTACTTATTATATAACATTTAATTGTTATATAGAATCAACTTTTATAATTTTAGAACCCTGTCCGGTTTCCCCTCAGCCATTTCTATATACATCGAGTTGAGACAAATACTGACGTGATGCCTATTGATTTCATATTCAGTGGTTGGTTAGCAAAAAAGAGCTTTCTTTCAAGAATAATTTAATCAACTAAGCAAATCATCGTTCTTCGTTGCGAGACCCCCGGAAAACTTGTTACAAAACAAGCACTTCTCGCCAAACGCAACACCTGCTCTGCAATCGTACCGTAGAATAGAGATGTCTAACTGAGCGCTCCGCACGGGAAAGGTGGACCTATGGTCTTGCGCGTTTATGTTCAAAGAAAGCCCGGTTTTAAGGGTGAGGCAACTTCCCTTCTCAAAGAGATTCAAGACTTGCTTGGCATTGCTGAACTGCGCCATATAGACCTCATCAACCGCTACGACGTTGAGGGCATCTCCGAAGAGCTTTTTGAATCGTGCATTCCCACCGTCTTTTCTGAGCCGCAGTCTGACATTGCAACGCGCACTATGCCAACGCTGCACTACGCCGGCGAGAAAGATCTTGGCGAACAGGACCTTGGCGAGAAGAGCCTTCCCGTCCACACGTTTGCCGTTGAGTTTCTCCCCGGCCAATTCGACCAGCGCGCCGAATCCGCTGCCGAATGCGTGCAGCTCATCAGCCAGGGTGAGCGTCCGACGGTGCGCTCCGCTCGCATCTATGTCCTCACCGGCAACCTTACTGCCGCCAACGTCGCCGCCATTAAGAACTATGTCATCAATCCGGTTGAGGCACGCGAAGCGTCACTTGACCTGCCTGAAACACTCAAAACCGCCGTTCCCGAGCCTGTAGATGTCGAAATTTTGAACGGCTTTCGTGAGCTGGAAAAAGCGGAGCTCAAAGATTTTCTCGCCATACGCGGCCTTGCTATGGACGCATCTGACCTCGCATTTTGCCAGCACTATTTTTGCGAGGAGCACCGCGACCCAACCATCACCGAAATCCGCGTGATTGACACCTACTGGTCGGATCACTGCCGGCACACCACCTTTAACACCGGCATCACGGGCGTACAGATAGACGATCCCGTCATACGGGCGGCCTTTGAGAAATATCTTTCCCTGCGCCACGAGCTTGGTCGAGAAGACCGAGCCGTCTCGCTTTGGGATATGGCTACCATCGGTGCCAAGTACCTGCGCCATCGCGGCATCCTTACGACTTTAGATGAGTCCGAAGAGATAAATGCCTGCACCGTTAAAGTAAAAGTCGACGTCAACGACCATGATGAAGACTGGCTTTTTCTCTTTAAGAACGAAACTCATAACCACCCCACCGAGATCGAACCGTTTGGCGGTGCAGCAACGTGCATCGGTGGAGCCATCCGCGATCCGCTCTCCGGACGCAGCTATGTCTATCAGGCCATGCGTGTAACCGGCGCGGCGGACCCCACGGTTCCCGTATCCAAAACGCTCTCCGGCAAACTTCCTCAGCGCACCATCGTCCGCACGGCGGCAGCCGGGTACTCTTCTTACGGCAACCAAATCGGTCTTGCAACGGGTCAGGTCTCTGAGCTCTATCACCCGGGGTATGTGGCTAAGCGCATGGAAATCGGCGCCGTTGTCGGCGCTACACCTGCCGATCACGTCCGCCGCGAACGCCCTGCGGATGGTGACGCCATCGTGCTCTTAGGAGGTCGCACTGGTCGCGACGGCATCGGAGGTGCCACCGGCTCCTCCAAAGCTCACGACGCCTCTTCCATTGAACGCGACGGCGCAGAGGTCCAAAAGGGCAACGCACCTGTTGAGCGCAAGCTTCAGCGACTTTTCCGCCGCGGTGATGCGTGCCGCCTGATTAAACGCTGCAACGACTTTGGTGCCGGCGGCGTATCCGTTGCTATCGGCGAGCTCGCCGACGGACTGGACATCAACTTGGACGCAATGCCTAAGAAATACGACGGTCTTGACGGTACGGAGCTGGCCATTTCCGAATCCCAAGAGCGTATGGCCGTGGCGCTTGATCCCAATGACGTTGCGGAGTTCTGCCGCTATGCCCGCGAGGAGAACCTTGAGGCTACCGTGGTTGCCCACGTAACCGAAGATCCTCGTCTGGTGATGCGCTGGCGTGGCGAGAAGATCGTCAACATCAGCCGCGCATTTCTCGCCTCAAACGGCGCTCCTAAGTCCACGACCGTACGACTGAAAAAGCCCGAGACTTACACGCGCTACCAACACGCCTGGGCAGGATCTACGCTGCGAAAAAGGCTCCACGCGTTGGTGCAAGACCTCAACGTTGCCTCCAACAAGGGGCTTTCCGAACGCTTTGACTCCACCATCGGAGCAGCTACCGTGCTTATGCCCTTTGGCGGTACACGTCAGCTGACTCCTGCGCTTTCCATGGTGGCAAAGCTTCCGGTTTTTGGTGAGACAACCACGGTCTCGGGTATGGCATGGGGCTTCAACCCTTACCTCATGGAAGCCGACCAGTTCCGCGGCGCGTATCTTTGCGTTGTTGAGTCCGTTTCGCGCCTGGTGGCAACGGGCTTTGACCACACACGGCTCTACCTTACCTTCCAGGAATACTTTGAGAAGCTTCGCGACGATCCCGCTCGTTGGGGTAAACCTGCGGCGGCGTTGCTTGGTGCTCTCATGGCACAGATTGACCTTGGGATCGCGGCTGTCGGCGGCAAGGATTCCATGTCCGGTAGCTTTGAGAACTTGGACGTCCCACCCACGCTGGTCTCTTTTGCCACCGGTCTTGCGCACGTATCCGACGTTGTTTCTCCGGAGTTCAAGGGAGCGGGGCACCGACTTGTTGTTATCGCCCCCTCCTACGATGCTAACGGCTTGCTGCCTGAAGCGACATCTCTCAAGACAGTCTTTGAGCTGGTCACATCACTCGCGCGCTCCAGAGCCGCTCTTGCAATTACCACACCCGGCTACGGCGGAGCTGCCGAGGTGCTTTTCAAGAGCTGTCTGGGCAATGGCATCGGCGTTTCTCTTGAGCCGGAACATGCAGCCGATAAGCTCTTCTCGCCGGCATACGGTTCTTTTATCGTTGAGCTTAAACCCGGAGCTTCCCTTGACGACGTTGACGGCGTTACCGTAGCTCCGCTTGGAGCCACCACCTCCGAATACACGTTTTCTGCGTGTGGCGAGAAGATCGACCTCGCCTGGCTGCAAGAGGCGTGGGAGCGTCCGCTTGAGGGAGTGTTCCCGTATCGCAGCCACGGCGCAGGTGAGGATTCCGACGGAAGTGCTGGTGCCGTTGGGAGTGGCGCTGCCGAAAAGAATGTTGGCGCCGTTGAGGCAGTTACGTTTGACGGTGCTGCTATGCGGCACAGCTACGGTGGCCCCGCACTTACCCAGCCTGCGATTGGCTACCCTGCGACCGACCGCACCGCACTCACCCATCCCGCACTCACTCATCCCGCACGACCTCGCGCGGTAATCCCCGTTTTCCCAGGCAATAACTGCGAATACGACGTTTCTCGTGCCTTCGAGCGAGCCGGTGCCAAGCCCACGACGCTCATTATCAATAACCTTACGGCTTCTGACATTGCCGAGTCCGCAAACGCACTCGCCGCAGAGATCGACCGCAGTCAGATTGTCATGATTCCCGGCGGATTCTCGGGCGGCGACGAACCGGACGGCTCCGCTAAGTTCATCTGCGCATTGTTCCGAGCGCCCCAGGTCACCGAAGCACTCCGACGACTCCTGAACGACCGCGACGGCCTTATGCTGGGTATTTGTAACGGCTTCCAAGCCTTGATTAAGCTGGGACTCGTTCCCTACGGCGACATTCGCCCTATGGACGACACCTGTCCGACGCTCACCTTCAACACAATTGGTCGTCACCAGAGCAAACTCGTTCGCACTCGTGTGGCATCCACGCTGTCGCCATGGCTTTCACGCTGTACGCCCGGAGACATCCATACCATTGCCATCAGCCACGGTGAGGGTCGCTTCGTGGCTTCCGAGGAGCTTCTCGCCCGTCTTAAAAACGCAGGTCAAATTGCCACGCAGTATGTTGACGCGGAAGGTGTCCCGAGCATGGATCTCTCGGTCAATCCCAACGGATCCGTTTGGGCTATTGAAGGCATTACCAGCCCCGACGGTCGCGTGCTGGGCAAGATGGGACACACCGAGCGCGCAGGCTCTGGTCTGTACCGCAACATTCCTGAGCTTACACCGGGCGACCAGTTCCAACCGCTCATCGAAGGCGGCGTTGATTATTTCGCATAGAGCAGGGGGGTGCAAGCGACATCTAGATATCTAGGTATTACCTAATTGGCTTAGTGTGTCGCTTGTGCTTCTCAACGTTTGTGCCTCTCGGCTATATGCTTTGTAATCTACATGCTATCTTACGGTGCTTCAGAGAATGTGGCTTAATGCGCGCACGAAATTTCCGTACTCCAAAAACACCTACAATTCAATTTATACGGAAGAGGTACCAAACCCGGTGTTTAGTGGTGATTTGATTCACCACTAAACGCGCAAATCCCGGAAAAACTACCACTAAACCTCACAAATAGTGGAAATCCGAGAAAAACCTGTTTAGTGGTGATTTTCTGAAACGCCAAAGACCCATTGGCATTCTTTATACGACTTTCAAAATCATCCTAAAAGTAGCAAATTTATGATCCTCGTCCCCTCTCGGGGGTAAGGTACTTAAACCTTCGTTGACTAAAGTCACTAAAAAGAAAGCCACACGTAAACAGTTTCCGTCCCCTCTCGGGGATGAGGTGCTTAAACCGATAAATGGATCGAGTACAAGGACAGCTGGTATCTCCTTGCGTTTCCGTCCCCTCTCGGGGATGAGGTACTTAAACCTTGGCAAAAGTCAGAGACGGTAAAGGAGTTGCCACGCTATGGTTTCCGTCCCCTCTCGGGGATGAGGTGCTTAAACCTTTCAGCCGTCTTGCTAACCTCATAGAGCCAACATGTCACATGTTTCCGTCCCCTCTCGGGGATGAGGTGCTTAAACCTTCAAACCTTGGCTCTATAAAGCCCGAAGAAGCCGTAGTTTCCGTCCCCTCTCGGGGATGAGGTGCTTAAACCTATTGACTATAACGACGGTACTAAGCAGGAGATTAAGCCTGAGGTTTCCGTCCCCTCTCGGGGATGAGGTGCTTAAACCATGACCATCTTTGTACCACAGGGATTTATCAAGGACGGGTTTCCGTCCCCTCTCGGGGATGAGGTGCTTAAACCTCTATTGACATCCGCAATAAAAAGTGATTACGGATATTGCCCATTATACAGATATATCCCCCTCGTGTCATAACCAAACCTCACATATAGCCTTAAAAGAAAAGACTATCCTCTAATATATTCTCATTATAAAAACCGTAAACAGTTGACTCACAATTTCCTGAAATTCTAAAAATCTGTACACTATCATCAGCATTATAATATGCCTTAGACAGCATTAACCTTTCAATAGAAGTACTCAACTCTTTTATTTGCGATTGTTTAAGTTGAGCTTCAAAAACAGACTTCTGCACACGGGTACCATAGCTCTTAAGTATCTTAACTAGGCAACGATACTTTTTTGCGTCCGATATGTCATAGAAAATTAATGTATAAAATCGATCTTCAGAAGGAGAAGCGCCATTTATCTTTCCATGAGAAACTTGGTGTACTTTAGGAAGAGAATTATTCACGACTCATTCGCTCTCCAGATATAAGGAACATATATACTTGCATCGTTGTAATCGATAGCCTTAATTAACTGTTCTATTTTCATATCAAGCATAACTTGAAAGCCAAAAGACTTCTGATTTTCCAAATCTAAGAAGTATCTCTGGTTCTTGGCAATAACATCAGAAAAGCGAGCAGTCAATTTTTTTGACGCCTCACGATTCATATATAATGCTCCAACATCATTTTTATAGAAATCTCCTACCTCAACTTCCTCATCATTCACAAAATCAATAACTGTCTTGTCTATCAGTGGAGCACGATACTCTTCTATTAAATCAGATGCTAAAGAAGCATGTCCAAACTTAACTTTGTGCATAAAGGCAAAGTACGGATGCAAACCGTGATGCTCTATCGCACCGATGATATTTCGATAGAACAAACTATATCCATACGAAAGCATTGAATTTACTGGATCTTTTGGTGGCCTTGTACTCCGTCCCTCAAACATAAACTCTTCGTTTCTTAGTAGCTTAGGAAGACATGCAAAGTAATTTCTTGCAGCATTGCCTTCAAAACCCACCACCATGTCAACACTATCTGCAGAATCTAAATTCTCTAGAGAATGTAACAAACCTTGCAATTCTCTTGTTTCAAATGAATATATATCTGAAAAGGACATGAGGAGCGTGATACTGTTTTTAATTTTTGCTGAAACAATCTGCTTTGCCCACTGTAAACAGAATGATGGATTATCCGTAAGATAAATCTGTCTTTTCTGCCGTATAGGATTTATAGATTCTTGAGAGCTTATGCCACCAAAGTAATGCCCGTCAAGAGAGTAATATGTTATCGGCACACTCTCTTCTATGCACTTGCGAATCAGTTGAGTAGATAGCTGAGCCATACCATACACCGCAATTCCATCAACGGCATGAAAGGGAATTTCTCGTACCTTCTCCCCGTCAAGACGCTTGATGACCACTTGTCCGTCGGTACAACCGAGCTTGAGATCGCTCTCCGTAAGATACAGATATGCCACTTGTGTCAGCCTCGTTTTTGCTACAGGAGTTTGCAGATTGCCTCGTTGATGCGCTTATAGAGTCCAGGCCTCACCTCGTTGAGCTCGAGCAGGGACTGCATTACCTCCTCCATGGTCATACCGCCATTGCACTCTATGTCCTTCTTGTTGATGCGAACAATTGTATGTGCAATTTTGTTCCTATTTTCAGGGGCATGCTCGAAATTGTATAGTCTATGCAACTTATTGATAAGTACACCATCCTGACAATACTCATCAATCAACTTATCAAGTATGGTGTTGTTCAGATACGGGTTCTTCGGACGTCCGTCACTTCCAAGAGGAATAATCCTACGTAGTGTAGCGTCTTTTCTGATGCACTCTGCATCATACTTATAGTTTCCCGGCTTAGTAGATTTTTTAAGATAACGCTCATTCGGCAGCACAGGACGTAGATATCGTAACATCGTCTCTGTTATCGCAGGGGTGAGTGCTCGCATGAAGTCTGCCCAGCGCCCTTGTTCCAGCATAACTTCAAGTATAGAGACATATTCTGCTACCATACCTGCAGTACTAGCCGAATATGCCATATCACTCCGTGCAAAAACTTGAGCAGACTTCTGTCCATTAAGATTCAACCTATCGACCGTAGCCTCTATCATCTTCCGAGCATCTGATGAGATGGTCCTTGTCTGCTCCGCAAGGCTTGCTGCAGCCATATAGTTATAGCGAGCGACCAGAGCCCGAATATTCTCTAACAGCAGCCTGTCACTAAAGTTGGGTGTCTTAACCTCCAAGATGCGACAGGGACGACCCTCCTCGTTGTCTGGATTACATGCCCACAGTAAATCAAGGTCATAGTCTCGCGGATTCTCACGATCTTCCTTTTTGTTTGAACCCTTTCTGGGCGTGGGCACCTGCAGGGGCGTGAGGTTGAGCCTACCAAACGCACCTAAGGCGACCAGCGCCTCCTCCATTGCCGGAGTACCCGAAGACGCGTTCACGAGTATTGTGTCTCCACCGTTTTCCTTGCCGATCTCATTGAGCTTTTGCTCAAACTCTGAGATGTACACGTCAAACTTGTACACATCAGTGGTATTGGACTTCACCAACTCTATCGTGGGGACATCTCCCTCATGGCACTCGGCTGACAGTAGCTCAATGGCCTTGGTGTAGCGCTGATCTTGTTCCTGGTATTCGGCCATCTCGGGCGAAAGGAACAACACCACCCGCTCAGGCCTGTAGTGACGGATAATGTGTAGCATTGGTCCATCGCCAAGCTGTGTAAGAGGATCAACTGTACCGATAGGTGAGAAAAGTACGCTCATGTTAGTTGTCCAGCTCCTCGAACCTTGCCCGACACTTGCCCATTGGATACATCTTGTCCCCAATTTTGCCCATCTTCAAGGTATGTGGAGACACGCCGAGCGTACTATCACACCAATGTCGATGATCTTCCTTGGCTTTTTTGAGTCTGCCATTCTTGTTATATTGCGCCTTTATCGTCTTAGGTTCAAAGCCAGCTCGCTGGATGTCAGTCTTCAATTGATCATGCAGGCTCAGATCCAGCTTCGTTGGAAACTGCGCAAAAAGGATGTGAGAGACCTCATCGATGCGTCTCCTATCATCCACGAAAAGAGCGTTTTCGATAGTCTTAGTATTGAAATCAATGCCACCACCAAGGTAGCAGATAAGATTTTGACTGGAGTCATCGCAACCTGTACCACCAGACTTGGTATACTCCTTATGTATATTGCAGTAACCCGTATCACCCACTGCCCTATTGCGGCAGCGCATGCCTGCGAGGGGACCATCTTGTATCACATACCTGCATACCCCATCAGACGAGACTTCCTTCTTTGTCAAGGTAACCTCATCATCAATGTCAAAGTAGCTTAAGAAACACTCTTGATAAACCTCGTGAGAGGACAGTAGAGCCTTTGACAAACCGTCTTTATCCAGCTGCAAACCATCAAAATATTTTCCTATGCGTTCATCAATAGTAATCGTAGTACTAATCACAGTGCCCGGTCGCAGACACTCTCGATAGATGTTAAGCTCATTGCCCTGATAGTAGGCTTTCTCGTCCGAGATCTTCCCAAGCTTCTTCTTATGTCGACCGTAATCATCCTTTGAGAACTTATCATATTTCTTAACGAGTACAAGATCATCCGTAGAGAGCGGCTCGGAATCTGATACAGATAAGTATTTAAGGATATCGTTTACAGCACTATTTTTATCTTTATTGGGCGGCTCTACCCAAAATGCTTTCTGTTGGATACCCACATCCGCTCTTTTTAGATTTTTTAGATTTTTTAGAATTTCTCCCCTGTCGTAAAGTTTCTCATAGGCCTCTCGGTCACACGCGATGAGACTGACAAGGATGGCAGTACGCAACATCCCCTTAATACTCGACCCTGGAACATAGGGGCAGCCATACGCATCCTTAACAAAGCGCCAGATATCAAGGTACTGATATGAGCCACATCGTGTACGCGCAAGTTTTGCATTAAGTGTGTAGAGTTGTTCCCTTTGAGCTACAGCATCAAGTCCCTTTTTCCTACCCAAATACTCCTGTAGGCCCGTCCTGGAGTCATTCTTAAGGAACTCGCAATAGTCATTCAGCTGATCGGGATCAAGCTCGCCCACAAAGTTGGGAACATCGAGAATTGCAATCGTTCTCTGCTTCGTAAGAAAGTAGTCTTTCTTCCCATACTTCCCACCATCCCCGATGTGCACAGGCCCCTCGGCTGTAAGTGTAAGTTTATATTTCTTACTAGACATCCGTATCAAACCTCCATCCACATCGCACGGGCATAGCGCAAAACGGAATGGGCGCCAGGAGTTACGTTCACATCAAACACATCACCCGAAAACGTATGAGTAAATACCGATCCAGCAGCGAACAAATAGAGGTCTCGCTTCTTCTGAGGTGTCGCGTGATGGGTTGTCGACTGCACGAAGCCGCCCCTACGGACGAGCTTGTAGTGGGAGCCTGCAAGCAGCGCATCGCTGAGCTCGGCCTGTGTGGGAGTAGCCGTGGAGAGCAGAAGGTGCCTCGGTCTGCCTTCTGCCTTAGCGGGCGAGAACCCTTTGAGGTTTAGCGGTTCAATGGAGAACTTAAAGCGCCCAAACCCAATCGATCGCTTGCCACCTATACCAGAATAACCCAACTGCAGAAGGAGATCTTCCAATCCGGCAAAGGCACCTCTCAGAACAACATAAGCTCCAGCGCCGGGCTTAAAGGAGAAGCTACCCACATGATAGGGCTTAGCGTCTTTCGAATGCCCATGCGCAAGGATTACCTTAGTCTGCACGTCCGAGACGCCCACATCAAATCGATCGTTTTCTTCCACAGGATCCAAGCTGCCCGCAAGGTAATCTCCCAGCCTGTCCGCCGGGATGTAGTCGAGCTTCTTGGCTGCCTTGCGTGCCCGGGAATCACTAGCCTCTAGACTCTTTAACGGCCTAATCATAGGCTTTGGAAGATACAGCATATCTCCTACATAGGGAAAAGCATCGCTGAACGCAATGTCACCACATTGCACCGCGGCGAGCAGCTCCTGAGCGCATCCGAGCCTGAGGGCCTCCAGGTAGAGTGCACTGAAGAGTGTTGCGGCATCGAAGGTGTAGCCACTGCCAGAGAGCCTGCCCTCTCCAAAATGCACGGGTCCCAAGAAGGACAGCTTGACGATTTTCTCATCCATGAAGCTACCTCAATCCTGGAATATCCGTACTTTTGTCCCCTGTAACGACCTCAGCGCGAAGGTCTCCAAATGTCACACGTCCGTTACCACGAGACCCTCCTCCTCCCAGGTAGTCATTCTCGATGAGATTGAGACCGGCACGGATATTGGCAAAGTCCTCCTCTATCTGTTCCACGTCCTCCACGTTATAGATAATCTCCATTCCAAACTCAGCCCCGCGTACCACGCGCTCAATCTGGCGAGGGTTCGCAACTGAGGTAAGACGGTCTATGGTATTTTCAAATTTATTTTCGAAGATCTGAGGAAGCTCCTCCTTGTTCGCAAGGAAGCAGTCAGAAAACTGTAGGCGTGACATTTGCATTCCAGTACCTGTAGCATCACTTTCCTTAGAACTTGAGCCAAACAGGCGGAGTAGCTCAAAGCAATCGCTCTCAAATCCCTTCGTGCCCTTTGCAGGTACTGTCCCCTTGTCACGAGCTAAAAGTGAGCGCATCTTGCCCTTAAGCGTAGAACCAGGAATAATGGGTAACCGTGTAAGAGGGTCACGTACTACAGGAGAGTCGATAGCGCCAATGGCACTGAACGAGTCATCTCCACCAATGTGTATACCGGTCTTTATCACAATAGTCCCGGTAATTTTAATTTTGGTATAAGCCATAACTACTTGTCCTTTCCACCAAAGAACTTAAAATATGCAACCAAACTTTCCGCATAGCGGCAATATAGTAAGAACTGCTCATAGGTTTCTATTTGACTCACAGCCTCTAATAGGTATGTCGAGTTAATAAACCGCTTCACAGTCTGTTCCCTACCAGATTCGTAGGCCATCTTGACCTGTAGATACTGTATGTCCGACCGATGATCCTTGAAGTCGGATGGCTCGTTAATCTTGGTATAGATATTCATAATGAGGCCATAGATGCTGCGAAGTTTTGTAGTAGTCAAATCACCAAACAACCCACCGTCATCGTCCTTTAACTTTTTAACGCAGCTTTTTGCTTTGTTAGCATAGTTTGTTTCATTCAGCGTAATACCGTTCTCAAAGCTAAATGACACAGTCGTATTATCTTGTGGCATCTTTATCCCTTCTCTCTAACGCTGTACACATACCATTCAAGTGCTGTAATAAGAGCTGTTCGCTCACGCGCATCAGTGGCCCAAGCGTAAAACCTCATAACCGAGGTATCTGTACCTTTTTTCTCATTTTCAAAACTTCTCGCCAAGAGATACGCTAAACGCGGTAAGAATATTTGATCTTGTCCGCCTCGAAGGAGAGATACCAGTCTATAAATAAATGCTGTACCCCTCTCGTTTTTATCGAATATTTTGCATATCTCTTCAAATTTTGGAATAACCAAATTTTCGAAATCGTTCCAATTAAATACTGTCCGATCAGACCACAGCGCAATAGCGTTCTTAGCCTTTCCATCGTCTGTCGTATACCCTTTCGCAGCGTCCTCAAGTTCGCCGGTCTTTGCAGCCATGCTTGCGATGGGATATTTCTTATCAAACATACCGATACCAGCGCTTATCGTGATTGAATTGTTCTCCGTGAAGTCAAGAAACTCCCTGCGAATATCTCTGGCAGCCTGGATGATGTCATTCCAGTTTCCTATCAGGAAAAGGTCATCCCCACCCGAATAGATGATCTGTGCTTGATAGTGTCCATCCTTAAGAATCCCGTTGATACGATGCTTGAAAAAGTAGGAGAGTGCTCTGCTCAGCGTTGACGTACGGCTGATGGATGCTTTCTCGACTGGGATGCCGCTCGCAAACACCGTACCGAGGTTATCAACGTCAGCCCGAAGCACTCCCAGCCGCTCGATGCCATAGCCCTCTTCGAGCGTGGACCCCTGACCCGCATAGGCAGAGATGCCGACCTCGCCCGTGTCAACCGTATAATCTCCCATCCAGAGGTGCGTCGACAATTTGACGCCCATATCCCAACTGTTCTTTGTGTAGATGCGTACAAACGCAGGTCTAGCGGCAAGGTACTCGACCCTCGAGTACATCACAAGCTGTTTATCAAAGGGAAGCGCAAGCCCAATGCGTCCAAACGAAGCGGTGTCCTCAAGAGCCTCAACAACTACGAACACATCCTTATGGATAAGGCTTGCTGAAATGTTCCCGAGAGAGGCACAGAGCGGACAGAGGTTATGCTCGTTGATGTCGGCATCCGACCGATGGCATTCCTCACACTCTCTACCATGATCGTATCCTCCCACACCACCAAAATTGAGTTCCTTGATGGTACGCGCATCGTAGCGCGAGGCCTTAGCAGTCGAAAGACCCTCCGAGAGCTCTTGATACAACTTGGAGTAGCGCTGCTTATCTTCGCCCTTGTTCGCGAGGTCGTTGGCACTGCATTCCACCAAATAAGTCGCTAGGTACAGGTCGATCCCATAATGCTTAATAAACCATTTTTGTAGTTCGTCGCAGAAATCCTCAAAGATAGCTTTCGTTTGTCGTGTATTGGGGAGCAAAAGATAAGCGTGTCCACCACCGGTATAGAGAAGGTTCGCACGGCTCAGCTCCAAGCGCTCGAGCAGTTCATCCGAAACATGTTCCAACATGAGTTCCAAATACAAACTGCGTGCCCTAAGCTGCTTAAGAGCGCCAGATCCACTGATGTTATAAATGAAACTCTGAATACCACTCATATCCCATGAACACAGCAGGAACATGGGCTTCTCGTAGAACCGAGATGACTTCTGCCTATCAAAGAGGGCCTCCCGATAGTTTGATATCCCATGATCAGAGAGGTACTCATAAATACACGCTGCAATGGCAGCTGTTGTCTTTGCATGATCAAAAAGAGATACGTCAATAAGTTCTGAGCGATTGGTAGATGAAGGAATCTTATCCGTAGTTGCTTCAAGAAGATTTAAGAGAGAATTAAGGTCAGACTGGCGAAGTCCCATTTCTATCAAACCTTTATGAATGCGTTCTCTGATCGTGTTGTAGTCTTCATGTTCAATAGTAGCATCGCCATGACGCCCGTTAATAATATTAAAAATTTTGCGTAACTTAGCGTTTCGGTCAAAGTAGGCAGCTTGTTCATCGCCCTCACTCTTTCTATCCATACCTGCCGAGATGTTGTCGGCAAAATACGTAATGAAGGCTAGTGAACTATCGTCAAGACAAGATGCGGATCTTATTTCTTCGGCATGGTGATACCTAATCTGCTCAACAATCTTTCGGCCACACTCTCCTCCAAAATCAGAATTCTGAGCAGCGAGCTCCTCTATAAACTTTGTCCCAAGCTTGGAGTGTGTTCCTCTAACTGAAATACCGCGATAAACGACCTTTCCGATATCATGCAGAAGCGATCCAAAGGTCAAAGCTAACTTATCCTCTTCCAATATTTCCTCCTTTCCAATTACTTACTACACAAACAGGCTAATCTTATACGCACTTCATACCGCCCATTCCCATTGCAGTCTTAATGCCTATTCCTGCATACTCACCAAAGTTCAAAAGCATTCTCACAAGACCAACTATAGGTTGCGGTCCTTGACAACTTAAAGTAAGAGACCCCATAAAAGCTGGAATTTTATGAGTCCCCGAAACATGAGAGAAATACTGAGAATGCAATCGATATGACAAGATTTTTATATTTTGCTCCATATATTGTAGCGTTTCTTCATCTATCTCTTCACTGTCACCATAGAGAGCATCGTAATGCATTAAAAGATTCTGCAAAATAAGTCGCACACTGGGCATAAAGACATAGGAACCACTACTCTTAAAAGAAGTCGGCGTAAGAAAGGTAAGGGAACTCTTCTTCTGGTTATCATCTCGTATTCGATCGGTTAAACACTTAAGCTCAATGGTCTCAATTATTTTTGTCTTCACCTTAAGAGAAAGATTGCTTCTTCTGACCAAAATACTATCGATTTCCTGCATAGGTCTAATTATCTGATTGGAGGCTTCATCTGTAAGTGTATTGATACGCCAAATACACTCTTGATTTTCTTTATCCACCCAGCAGTATTGGCTGTACGGGTTAAATGAGTAATTATGTAGCTGCTCTACATAGGCTGCATCTAAATGTTCCATAAGTACGCCTTGAAGGTATGGTCCAATAGTACTCATTTGTGTAAGAGGTACGCTTTGTTCTGTAGGCATATCAAACACAACACTAAGTTTAGTTAAATGCTGCATACTTTCTCTTTTCTACTTAAGATATAACAATTGCCAATAGAAGTACCATTAATAACCAAACAACGACTTACCTAAAACCCGCTGCCAAAGCTGAACTTCGTTCTTTCACAACCGACTCAAGCAGTGAGAGTTCTGACCTACTACAATTGTTTTTCTTTGCAAATAGAGTAAGTTTCTTGGTAGCTTCAGTCACTTTGCGAACAACATCTCTTGCTTCAGACGGTGAAATTCCGCACATCTCCGCAAATTCATGAAGAGCCTGAACTTCTCCCAAACCACTCTCACCAAAAATTGAAGTTACCCGGATACGTGACCTATCAGGATTTATATTGATATCGAATGCTGGAGAAAGATGCCATCCGCCAGCATAGCGAAGTAAGCCGAGATTTCTAAGATGATCGTCTGTATTGTGCAATGCAACATACAAAGCAACTCGATGAAAGAGTTTATGCAATTCTTCTTTAGGGTTAGCTGCCCATACTGACAACGCTTCTGCTACATCGACGTAATCACAGCGCTCTCCATCTTTTCGACCAATAAGACTCATCGCGCTTAAATACGGAATTCTCGCACCACATAAAGAGGATCCTTCCCTATCAAACCTTTCAAGGACAAGCACCGAGTCATTTCCAAGCTTTACAAGACGAGTAGTTGGAACTTCTATCCCTGAAAAAGAAGCGATATCTAAGGCTGTCTTTTCCCATGCCATCACATCCCACTCATCGTTTGGATGGGAAAACTTAGCCAAAAGAAGCTTACCCTCATCAACAATAGAGGCTTTTGGCCGCGCTCCTCCAAGAGAGCCGGATCCAGCATCAAGAAGCTCCTTGACTTGTTTCCCCTTATCATTCCCCATGGCGACCTCATGGGCTGCTGCCATAAGATGTTTCAGATTAATTATCGGTGGAACATCTCCTTGGGGGGAGAGAAATTCAGTCGAATCTGAGAATGAATACCGAAGCGCGCCTTGCCGAGTTGCATCATAAACACCAACAAGATAATCAACTTCATCGAGCGTTCGTGGCACAGAATTATCTTGCATTGCTTCAGCTGCATTTCTTCGCGCAATGAGATGCCGGCCCCATCGATCCGGTGCTGAATCGCGCATTACTCCCGGAAGTCCGTCACAATGATACAAGCCTTCGTGAAGAGGAAGTGATGGATCTATTGCATAAGCATTAGGTGTAGAAAGATACGCATCGTCATATGAAAATGTACAGCTTATCTTTCCTCGGCGAAGCATAAATCTACACCGACCAACATATACATCATCAAGAGATACTATCCCGGAGGTATAAACATCAAGAACTGGAATCATTGTGGCTTCCTTACTCTTTGTGGCAAAGCCTGCTCAGAACGGATTCGACCATAATCCGTCTCGTAAGGATCGGTTGCATCAACAACGTCGTCAAGCGAGAATACCGCGCGGCATACATTAAGAAACGTCGCAAAACTCACCGATGGATCTCCATTTTCAAGTCGCGAAATGGTAGCACGCGATACGGCGGCTTTATCGGCGAGTTGTTGGGAGGTAATACCATACAGCTTCCTCCAAGTAGCAATATTCTCGCCAATGCGCCTTGCTGCTATTTTTGTCTGTGCGGGAATGGGTCTGTACACGGCATCCTAACGTCAATAATCTGATACGATATAGTCATTAGTGTAGCATATTTATTTCGTTATGAAGTATGTACATCCGAAAGATCTCAGATCAAAGACTTTTTAGATTTTTCTAGATGATCTCATACGCGAGAAGAACCATTCCGCTGTCGATCTCACCCGCTGCCGTTCACCTTATGAGACTATGAAGCGCTATTCAACAGGACCGGTATACCCTCGGATACCACCAATATTGCGTATATTCGTATAGCCCATCTGTTTCAGGGCCTTCTCGGCACGCGCACTACGGGCTCCGCTTGCACAGTACAGAAAAAGCGGAACCATGCGGTCCGCAACGACTGAGGATATTCGCTCAATATCGGAAAGAGGAACATTTACGGCACCTTTTATATGACCAGACGCATATTCATCTGCCTCGCGAACGTCCACCAAAACAGCGCCCGAGGTCTCGCGAGCCTCAGCGACACCTTCGTTGATAT
>ERZ773051.519-NODE-519-length-26685-cov-6.482576_pt1 | contig 26685 bp, 21 predicted proteins | sample MGYA00580631_ERZ773051 | MGnify/ENA primary metagenome ERZ773051 (study PRJEB29015, sample SAMEA2738137) | human oral metagenome | biome: human oral; feature: human-associated habitat; material: saliva | place: China | collected 2204 ... | reverse complement strand
AGAAAATGATGAGCACGATGTGAAGATACAAATGCTGTTCGGCAAAATGAATGAGTGTCTCTTGCATTGTCTTGTTGTTATTTTTGTGTTCTGTGAGGGTTATTCTTCTACGATCCAAAGATTGATGCCACGCTCGTTCCCGATATTGACGTTTCGGAGGAGCGTAAGGCGAACTGTTTTACTTCGATTGACGCTACACTCAGAAAGAATGCGCTCGGAGTTGTTACCGAATCGGTGGTTCGACTCTCCAACGGGAGGGAGAATCTTCATCGTGCCGCGCCCTACTTGTGTGAAGACGATTGTTTGGCCTTCGGAAGCCTTCGCTGGCAAACGCACGTCGACGTTGCCGAAGTTGTCGTACAGCCCGACGACGCGTGTATCCGACAAGTTGAGCGACACGGCGTTATTGTTTTGTTCGCCTACACGCTTCAAACCTACGACAAGGCCGAGGGCTTTAAGATTGACGAAATACCCGCCGAACGCTTCGCCGTCGCCGTAATTTTCAGCATACCCTGCGACTCCGACCGCAATTCCGTTGTCGTTTCGTGTCATTCGTCCCGAAATCGCTTCGCACCTTTCATCACGAGGGGCACGTGGGTCGGGAACGTATTCAATAACCGACGACACCCCCTTCCAGCTTAGCGTTGTATCGGCATGGTACGTTTTCCCCGATGAAACAAAGCTTGCAGACGTTCCTAAACCGCCCGACGATGCTTTGAGAACGATGTCCGACAATGAACTTTCAGCCCCTTTCGGCTTGTCTTCAATATAAGCCGAATGTAACCACAGTTCATTATCCCGCGCGTCCAATCTGATGTGCGTCCGCGTGTCGTCTAAGTCCGAAACCAAGTTGCCGTTGCTCAAAATCCAGCGTCCCACATTCGCGTGCTCGGCGAGCAACAACTGCGTGGCCACGCTCTCGAAACTTGCGCCGAAGTCGTTCCACTTCGATTTGTCCGTGGGGGCGACACCGCGGAACGTTCCGGCATCGGTTCTCGCGATGTAGTACGCCCCTTCGTAGAACACGGCATCGCGGCGGTGCTTCGTGCCGTAATACTCTTTTGACGCGTCCCATACGCCACGATATACCATGGCCGGGGCTTCGCCGTCGCGGCCGTTCTTGCCGTCTTCGGGCGTTATGCGCGTCGGCGTGCTCCAGCGGTCGAGTAACGCTGTTTCGTAGCGGCTTACCATGGCCGAGGTCATCCACAGATATTGCCCAACTCCGACAACGGGCTGCGCAATGTTCCATCCGTCGGGCGTTCGTCTATCGGGAGAGATTGCTGGCGGTTGCGTGGGCGATCCGTTCACGGCAAAGCGAAGTTCTCGATAATCGGCGCGAAGATCACGCTCGGTGGGACACCACGGGGTGGCAATCGTTCCGACTTCCAACTTCGGCTCTACAATGTTCAACGAAGATTCGCCCCAAGCACGGATATAGAAATACTGCCTCGGCGAGGTAATCGTTTTCACTTTGAATGTAACGGTCACACGCTCGTACTCCCACGACTTCTTGTTCTCGGGGATGTTACCCGCACCGCTCGTATTACCCGTTTGCACGCCGTTCACTTTGGGGGCTTCGGCGAACTCTACTCCCGAGAATATCCACGTCAATGTCCCACGGGCTTGCATCCACGCGGAGAAGGTATAGGTTTGTCCCACTTTCAAGACGGAGGTAATCTCTTGCACAAGTAGGTCTTTGAATTGCCCCTCTGCAAGTTGGCTGTACCCGAATTGGGTAGGCTTTCCGTTGAACAAGAAAGAGCTTTCTGATACGTTGAACGTCGCCCATGGCACACGGCTTTCAAAGTTCGTGCCGTCGAGAAGATTCGTATTCGGCGCAAGTCCATCCGCTCCTCGTAGCTGCGTCCACGTATAATCGCTGTAGGTCTGGCTTGCTCTCTCGTCGAAATCGGAGTAGATACCGAAGTAGCGGAAATCCTCTACAGAGTTTCGCCCGAGATCTTCTTCCAAGGTGAAGTCTTTCTCGCCGTCTGCGCTGTTGGCGTAAGCCATGTGTATGTAGCTTGTGCTCCCATCGTCGCCCGCCTTGCCCTTCTCTCCGCTCAAACGGCCGTAGGTGATTTTGCCGTTCGCCGCGGTAAGCCGATACCAAAGCACCTCGCCGTCGCGGAGGGTCGGGGGCGCGTCTTGCCACGTTCCCCGAATAGTCGGAGCGGTCGTACCCGATGCGGTGGCAAGTTGTGAGGACGCGGCGAAATCATAAACGGGGCTTTTGCCGTCCGCTCCCGATTCGCCCACCACGCGCAGCGCACCGCCCCACGTTGTGCCGTTGCCCGTACGCATCCACACATCGCCCGCGGCGAAATCGTCGTGCCACGTTTGCGCGTCGGCGCTGTATTGCGCCCGAATGCTCGTGCCGTTCGTGCCGTCCTTTCCGTAGTGTCCTATCAGTCGCACCTCGCTTTGGGTTGGAAGACCTTCTGTGTATTCCGTGAGTTCGCAATGCCAAAGCCACGGCTGTTCCTTTGTCGGTTGGGGTGCCGTGTTCGTCCATCCCGATTCGCTTAGGCTCGGTTTGATGTTCTCTTCCGTGAGCCTGTAGAACGCTTCCACGCGCTCAATGCCGCGTCCTTTGTCCCCTTTGTCTCCCTGCACCTTTGCCCAAACGTAGCGCGCGGGGTCGTTCGCCGCGTCGGGGGTCTCGTCCGTATAGGTTCCGAGGTAAGCGAACTTTTCGCCATTGGGGTCGAGTGTACACGGATTGCCGTCTGGGCTGTTGGAATACGCCACGTGCGTGTAACTGCTCTTGCCGGGGTCGCCCTTTCGGTCGTTTTCCGACGTTGTCCACTCGGTGGGTGTGTCTCCGATTTCGAGCTTAGGAGCGGCGAACCACACTGCAGCGTTCGGGTTTGTTTGAGTACATAGACGTAAATAAACATATTGTCCTTCTGCGAAGCTTAGCCCTGTAGTAAACGTAATCGCGTGTCGCGTCCACTCGCCGCCGTGCTCGTAGTCGATTTGCTGTTCTATATGTGGCGCCGGACAAACAATAATGCGCGCGTTGCTCATTCCTTCGGAGGTCTTCACCCAAACGCTGTAGGTATAGGTCGTGTCGGGAAGAATACGTTCTCGTACATTTTGGACAGCCTCGTGATATGGATGTAGCCCTACAGCTTCCCCGGTTATTTTTACGACACGTGTTCCCGGTACGGGGCTTTGCATTGAGTCGTCAAACGTGGGCATACCAAATCCGCCGTCCCATCCTTCCAATCCCTTCGCAAAAGAACTGTTATCAATAAGGTTCGTATGGTAGCTTTCGCCGTCTCGTCCGTCTATACCCGCCGCCCCGATTTTATCATTTTCAGATAAGCACCACGTCGTCGGTGTGTCCCCCTCTTCGACTTTGAGGCCGCAAATTTCTACCCACTTTCCACTATATGCGTCGTCTATGTCTATATAAATACCACAATGCGGCGACGTGCCGTTCCACGTGAACGCCTGTGTGTAGCGTTTCCACTCCACACTGTTGTGCAGTGCGCCGCCGTTGTACTCTGCCGGTGCAGAATGAGGGGGGCGTTCGGGGTTGATCCGGTAGAGTATTCCGGCGTCGGAATAATTATACCATAGCCGTAGATTACCATCAGTGCGATACCAAAATGAGATAACGTATGTCTTGCCCACAACGAGTTTTTCGCCCGGGATGCTTGCACGTATTACGTTGAGTTGCCCCACGGCGCAAACGACATTCGTCCCGTTATTTCCGCCGGGCAAAACCGTCACTTTCCCCCTTACTTCCGTCCATTTCGGGTTGCGCGGTGAGGCATAAATCGGGGTGCCCGTGTTGAAGTTCGTGCCGTCGAGTAGGTTCACGCCAACAGAAAGTCCCGCGTCGCCGTCCTTGCCCTTCACCCCCGATGCCGAAATCGTCCACTTCGTTTTGTCCGTCAGCGGAGCACCCGAAGAGGAGCGCTCGCCGATGTAACGATAGGTCGAAACCACGCCCTCCGCATCCGTGTTGCGCACCTCGTCGCCGTTGTAGTACGTCGTCGCCGCGTTCCACTCACCGCGATAACAAGCCAGCGGCGAAGTGACGCCGCCCTCGTTCTGTACCAACGTGCCACGAAGTGACAAACGGCCGTTCTGATAAACCAACGAATCGCCGAGCCGCATTTCACCCGCCGCGAGGTCAAAGAACGAACGGCCGTCGGAGGTTGCCACACGATCCGTGGTGATACGCCCCGGGAGTACCTCTGAAAATCCGTACAAAGGCGCGAAACTGCGGTCGCCGTCATACTCGCTGTTGAGCACCCCGACCAGAAGGTGATAATTTGCCGCGTCGCTCTCAAAACCGACGGGCGTTTCCTTCAGCACAAACTCCGCGCGGTTGCCGTTTCGAGGGGCACGGACATAGAGATAGTACTTCTTCGCCGCGTCGTCAAGTCGTCCGCTCGTGAATGCCGCCACGTCCCAAAAGCGATATTCCGAGGGGCTGTGCTTGGCGCTCACGGTGCGAATGCCGAGGGTGAGGTGCTGCAAGATGCCGCTCGCCGCGTTCACCGTCTTTGTCTTCGCGTTGTAGGTCACGGCGTGGGGAACGGCCGTCGGGTTCGTGCGGCTGCCCACAAAACGGAATTGCAGACTTTCGTCGCCTACGAGGAGCGACATGGTTTGCACGGCCGCGGGGCTTATGGCATTAGTGAACCGATCGGAGAGCGCCGCCCCGATCATTTCGGCCGTCTCCTGCGCGTCGCGGAATCGGCGCTTGCTGTATTGCAACGCTTCGCGGTGTTTCTCCTCGACGGCCACGGCCGCACTCTCCAGCGCCTTCAACGTCGTGCCGAACGAAGACGCCACGGGCGCGTTCGAGAGTTCGATTTCGGGCGAGTGCGGCGTGTTGATGTAGTCCTTGATGCCGACAATGCGCACGGCCACGCCCTCGGGCTGGAACTGCTTGTCGGAGAAGAGAATGAACGCCCCGATCTTCAAGCGTCCGCCCACGTTCTCCCAGTTGCGCTTTGCCCAAATGCCATCGAGTGTGCCGGTGAATGCGAACTTTACCATCTCGTGGGTGTAGAGATGTTGCACGGCCTTGCGCAGCAAATCCCACTCCGCCCCCGAACGCGTGGCGGCGTCGTTGATGTAGGCCTGGGGGAGCATGCAATGAAAGACGGCGTATTTGTCACCCGAACGCGGAACGAACGCGCCCCCCGGCATCGTCTGTCCGTCGATCTCCTGCGGCACGATTTCAAAGCGCCGCGCCTTCTTTCCCGATGCCGCGTGGGCGTATTTAACTTCAAACTCGCGCCCCGAAAGCATGCCACTTTGAAAGATCACGGTCATCTTTTCGCCCGCGATCAAGCATTGTTCGAAGTCGAGCGTATCGGGAATCGTCGGGTCGGTGAAGTCGTAGAAGTGGTTTTTCTCGTTCGCCGTGATCACCTCGCCCACGGTGCCGACACGACTCGGGTAAATGTCGGTCAAATCGACGCTGTCTTCGGCCATCGACGAAAGGGGGCGGTCGGCGCGTTGCAAGGAAAAGCCTTTTTCGTCCGTGCGGTAGCGGCGGGCGTGGGTGGCGTCGTACCCCGTCTCCCCTTCGAAGTGCGCGCCGTCGTAGGATATGGCGGCATCGACGGGCAAATGCAGCGTGCTCGCGCCGTACTTCGAGCGGTCGATATTGCGTTCGCCCCCTTGCACGTAGAGAATTTCCGTCGGCACGCTGTCTTCGCTGTTCGTGCGCGCCACCCCCGAGACAAAGCCGTTGCCCTTGCCGTATGATAGCGGGAGGGCATTGGCACGGTCGTGTTCCACGGCGCCGAGCGAGATGCGTTTTCCCACGATCTCATACTCCGTGCCGAACTCCTTGGCAATCATCGCGAGGGCATCGCGGCAAAAGGCGTGATCGTAGTTGACCACGCGCTCGGGGCTGTCGATACACGTGCCGAGTGTCCAGCCCGAATCACGGCGATTGAGGTTGTCGACGAGCATTTGCAGGTGTTCGTGGGGCTTGGCCGTGAGCGAGAAGCGCAAACGCCCGTCGACGGTGTTGCGGAACTTCCAGATCGACATTTTCCCCTGCTCGGCCACGAGTTCGACGGTGTATTCGAAATGCCGCGTGTGGTGCATTTTGAGCGACTCGGGGTGCATCAGCGTGTAGCGCTCGCCACCGTGTTCGCAATACGCGCCGACGGGGATTTCGACGTGTTGTGCGAGGGAGAAATAGAGCGTGAGCGCATTGTCGCCCATGATCGCGCGGTGGCGATAGGAGTTATCGTCGGGCATCACGTCGAGGAGTGTTTCGCCCGTGGGGGAATAGATGATCATAATTCGTAGTATGAAATTTCGGAACTGCCTTCGAAGAAAGTAAGGGTGAGGGTGAATCGCAGCCACGGGCGCGGTTCGTCGGGAATGAACTCGTCTACGCGGCACGAGTTGTAGTAGAACGGGGCGTTCGCGTATCGTCGCGCACCGGGGCGGATGAGATCGGCGAGCAGCGCGTCGTAGTTTCGCCAGAGTTCGGCGAGGGTGTCGGCGCGCATCAGGAGTTGCACTTGACGGTCGCCGCCTTTCTCGTTAAACAAGGCGCCTTTGTCGTAAAACGCCCCCGGTTTTGTCGAAAACTTGCGGAGTAATCCCGTCTTCACCTCGTTGCGCTGCTCCATCTCGTCGACTACGTCCCCGAGAACGCGGGCGCCGTAGTCGGCAAAGGAGCGTTTCGGGCTTTCGGTGATCACGAATTTGTCGCGACGCGAGGTGCTGAGTATCCGCGCGCACTCCTTTTCGGCCGCGGGCGGTTGATAGGTGTAGCCTTTCATCGGGGTGTCTTCGGCAAATTTGAGCCCGAAGGTCGATGCGTGGGCGCCGCCGGTGGGCACGATGAAACGCAGCGACCAGGAACGTCCGATGCTCGGGGCGCGCACGTCAATAACGGGAGACACTCCGAGCGTTCCGATGGTGCAATAGTAGTCCCATTGATCGGTGGCGGAGAGTCTCAGCGTTACCTCGCGCGTGTCGAGCACGGGGTCGGAGAGATCGGGATCGAAACCGCGCTCTTCGTACCAATCATTCGCGGGCGGAGTCTTCAATGGCGGAAAGGCGATCAGCTCATTGAAGCCCCCGAAAGCCGTGCAGACGTAGGTGCTTCCCAAAACGTCCGTGTCGCCGAAGAAAAGCCGTCCTGAATAGTCTAATGCGTTCATTGCTTGATCTTAATTCCTTTGAGTGCGATGTCGCCGACGGTGTCTTTGACGGACTTCAAGTGTTGCTCGACGACCGTAAGACGCGCGTGGACGTTGCCCGTATTGCGTTCGATGCCGACCACGCCCTTCAAGATTTCGTTTGTCGTGGCGAGGAGCATTCGGGTGTTCTCGGCGATGTTGTAGGTGTGCCCTTGCACGGCTGTCATTCGTCCGTTGAGTTCGTCGACGGAGTCTTGCGATGCGGTGGCGATGCCCTTCTGCGAGGCTTCGCGAGTTGCGGCGCTGCCTCCCGAAAGGTCGATGCCTTTTTGCTTGAACATCTCGGCCGCTTTCTTGTATTCCTCCTGCGCCACCTTTTCCACGTCCGCAAATGCGTGGGCTGCCACCCCCAATGCATTGGTGATTTCATCTCTGTTGCCCGTTGCGTAGGCCTTTTTCACCAACTCGGATTGTTGCTCAATCACGGGCTGGAGAACGGCCGCCTGCACCATGTCCTTTGCCACGTTGCGCATCACCTTTCTTGTCACGTCTCCGAAAGCTTCCGCAGCGTCTGTGCCCCTTTCGAACGCGTCGGCGATGACGTCCATCATGTCCGTGGCGTAGTTGCCGAAGATTCCGCCGAGATAGTCCTCCATCTGTTTGAGCGCGGCTTCGTAGTTCTCCTCCGCCTTGATCAGCGATTCGAACGCCTTTTTGCCGTCGCCTTCGAACTCTCGCGTCGAAGCAATGCTCTTGGCGAGTTCGAGATTGAGGTGGCCGTTGGCTTTGACGAGATCTTTGTATTCGGCGAGCTGCGTTATGCCGCTATACAAGTCGCGCCCCTTTCCCAAGCCGAAGAACCCCGATTTGGCGTGGCCGGTCTTGACGCTGATCATGCCCAGCCCGTAGTGGTCGCCCTCAGCCTTCGGGTCGAAGAGGATGCGGCCGCCCGCCCATTGCTCTTTCTTTTCGAGAGAAAAGCGATAGTCGGCAAGCGTTTTGAGGTCGCCTTTGATGCGCTTCTTGATGTCCGCGTCCCAATCCTTTGCGACGAGGAGCGCACGGCGTGCCTTCGCGTATTTGTCCGTCCCGAAGATCGTTTCGAGGTCGCGGGCTTCGAGGCGTTCCTGCCGCAGGAGTTCGTTGTATTGCAGTTGCTGATCGTTGATTTGCTTCTGAATTTCGAGCAACGCCTTCTTGTGTGCAGCGGCCGCCTGGAAGGCTTTCGTGACATAGCCGATAGCCTCGCCCGCCGCAGCCGCGATGCCGCCGACAATGCCGCCCTGTGCAAAACCCTTCCCGATGTTCGACACGGTGGTCATGGTTTCGGTCAGCGCATCGGCCTGCTCGCTTAGGTTTTGACTTCCCGCGGCTTCGAACATTGCGGAGAGCTTCGCCGAAATGGGGGCAATCACGTCGGCCGTTGCAGCTGCTGCCGCCGCTAACTTCTTCAGACGCACCTCGAGGGGGGGGAGATCCTCTCCCTGTTCGGCCTTTCGGAACAAGTCGTTGATGGCTTCGCCCAGTGCGGCAAACGGGTTTTCGGTCTTCACCGCATCCTTCAATCGCTTGAGTTGATCGGTGATCTCCTTTACCTTCTCGGGGGCTTGTTTAAGGTTGCGGAGTTCTTGCGCCGAAAAGCCGAAGCTCGGGACGATCTTCTCGTCGGATGTCTCGCGGAGATAGGCCAGAAGTGATTCGGTTTCGGTGATCACTTTGTGCAGTTCCTTGCGGCTCTTCTCGGCAGCGTCGCCGAAGAGGTTCACGAAGAGTGCGGATGTCTTCTTCGTGCTCTCGATTTCCTCGTCGTTCACGGCCTTGATGTCCTTCTCCTGCTTGCGCTTCGATTCTTCGAGGGCGCGTTCCTTCGTGCCGGCGATGTCGGCGAGCTTTTGACTCGCTTCCTTTTCGCGCTTCTCGGCCGCGGTGTGTGCTTCGGAGTCGAATTTCGCGAGGGCGTCGTTCTTGTCCTTGCCCGCCTTGGCGATCACTTCTTGCAGTTCTCGGGCGTATTGTGAGAAATACTCCTCGATTGAGGCGCGCTTCTGTTCGCCCTCCTTCGCGATTTCGGAGCGTCGTGTGTCGTAATCCTGAAATTCGGCGATGGCGCGCTTGTAGAGATCGCCCGAGGCTTTGACGCGCGTGTCGTCGGCTACGCTCTTGTATTGCGCCAGCATCGCTCTTTGTGATACGTCGAGGTCGGCTTCCGATACCTTGAGCTGGTCGCGATATGCGTTCTCTTTCTCTTTCGTCGCCTTCGGGTTCGCGATTTTCCATTCGCGCATCTTGTTTTCCTTGAGCGCTTTGACCATTTCGTCGGAGCGCTTCTGGTTTTCGAAGAGCAGGCGTTCGTAGTTGAGCTCGATTTGCTTGCGTTCTTTCTCGTATCCGTCTTCGAGCAGACTGATATTGTTTTGTCGGATTTCCAGCTGTGCTTCGTACTCCTTTCGGATCACGGAGTCTTTGTAGTCCTCGATGGCCGTTTCAAGATCGTGCTTTTCGAGTGCGATGCGCTTGCGCTCTTCTTCTGCCTTCTTTCGGGCATCGGCGGCAGCTTTCGCTCTTCGCTTGGCTTCGGCCTTTGCGTCTTTGGCTGCTTGTTTGCGTTGTTCCTCGGCCTTCTGGCGGGCAGCTTCCTCTCGTTTAGATTGTATTTGTGCCGTCTTTCCGTAGTCGACGGTGCGTTGTGCTACTTCTTTATCGGTGTAGATCTTTCCTCCGATGCTTCTCTTTGTTTCTCCCTTTCGCTTCATATCCTCCAAGATACTCGCAAAGCCTGCGGCAAGATCTTTTACCCTACCGGACTCCATTTTTAGCATCCACGCGGGGGGCTCTCCGTCGAAGTTGATGTGGAAGTTGAGCGTATTGTCGGAAAAGTCTTTGGCGATGCGCGATACGTTCTTGTAGAGTTCGTCCGCCGTATTGCTTGCGTTGAGAATCTTCCGCCGTCCGGCTTCGATGCGATCGGCCGAGGTCATACTGGCTTCGCCTAAGCGCTTTTGTGCTTCTGCATCCTTGTTGGTTATGTCGATGAATCGCTGACGCTCCGAGGTGGCGTCCTGGATCTTATCAATGTAATCGTCGAGAATGTCGGTATCAAAGAACGTTCCCTCTATCCACGTTTTGTTTGCAGCGTCGTCCGAAAAGCCCGCCCTCTTCATACGCTCCTTGATCAGCCTTTTCAGCTCTTCTCGTCCCTTTTCAAGCTCTTCTCCCGTTTTGTTGGCGATGAGATGCCCATGCTGTTGAACTGCACTGGCCACGATATTTGCCACATTATCAGAGTTCTTTCTAAGCTCGTCGGCTGCGAAGCTGTTGCCTTGGCTTTGATCTAAATAGTCTGCGCTCCTTAACCGCTTTGCTAGTTCCTCGTTGGCTTTCCCTTCGGTGTCGTCGAAACGCTCTTGTGCGGTCTTTATCGCGTTCAATCTCTGCCGCTCGATCCCTTCACTTTTGATCAGTTCAATCGCCTGCTTGCGCTTCTTGTTGATCGTGTCGATGTTGTCGCCTTCTTTGATCTGCGTAACGCCGTACTCTTCGAGAATCGTGTTCAGCTCTTCCATCGTCTTCTTGTACACGCCCGTGCCCTCGTCGAGCCCCATTAGGACGGTACTCAACGACTCGACCTGCTGAATCGACTTTGCTGCGCTCTCGCCGAACTTCTCCGACATTTGGGTGACCTCGTCCGTGCTCTGCTTGAAAAAGAACATGGCAGACGCGGCCGCCGTGATCGCCCCGACGAGCAAGCCGATGGGATTGCTCATAATCGCTTTCCCAAGACCATGAAACGCCATAGACAACAGATTCGTCGCTCCCGTGCCCGCGGTCTGTGCAGCCGTATTCGCCGCCGTTTCGAGTGTGTTTACGCGCTTTGCGGCCGTGTTCAGCGTGGCTTGCTTGCTGCTTAGGCTCTGAATCGCGGTGTTCTTCGCCTTTTCGGCGGTGTTTAATCGCTCCTGTGCCGTGGATAATGCGGTTGTCGCTGCTTCTATTCTCTTCGCGTTGCCGCTCATCATGGCCGCGCCTACTTGCGAACGCTTTGCCGCCACGGCTTCCGCGGCTTTCTTTTCGCGCATCGTAGCAAAGGCGATTTCCTTTTCCGCCGCCTGCACTTCGATCTGTGTTGTCTGAACGAGGGCTTTTTGCTTCTGCAGCTCCGCGTGTACTTCCGTTTGGACGGCCTTCGCGTAGGCCAGTGAGGACTGAGAGAGTTTCATCTTGGAGAGTTTCGCCTGCTGCTCCAGCGTCAAAACGCTCCGAAGTTGTTGTCCCGTTGTCAACACCTTTGCCGTTTCGGAAAGCTTGTGAACCGTGGCCACAGTGACAACCGCGGCTTTATAAGCGCCGATTGCAGCGGCAGCGGTGAGCACGACCTTCCCGATCGTCCGCCAGTTCTCGATGAGCTTGCCGGTGATGTCGAGCACGCCCGAGATATTCCCCTCCTGGCTCTTGCCGATCTCGTTAATCATCTGCTCCCACGCGTCCTCGATGTTAGACAGCTGTCCCTTAATCGTCTTCGACTGCTTCTCCATCAGTCCGCCGAACTTGCTACCTTCGCCCGTCAACGCCTCGATAGCCTTCTGCACTTCGGGGAAACCGATCTTGCCCTCTTCGACAAGCTTCTTCACCTCGCTCTTGTTCTTGCCGAATTGCTTGGCAAGCTCGTCGGCGAGGGGGATACCACGGCCGAGGAACTGATTGAGGTCTTGCGTGTAGAGACGGCCTTGTACCATGGTCGTGCCGTAAAGAAACGCGAGGTCTTTTAGTGGCATAGACAAGCCCGCGGCGATGTCTCCGAGACGGATTAGCGTCTCGTTCACCTTGTCGCCCTCCATTCCGTAGGCGAGGAGCATCTTCGACGCTTCGGCAACCTCGCTCATCTCAAAGGGCGTGGTGGCGGCCGTGTCGATCAATTGCCCCATCAGCGCATCGGCCTTCGACTTGCTGCCGAGCATCGTTTCAAACGCCACCTCCAGCTGCTGATATTCGCCGCGAACGAGGGCGAGCTGCGAGACAAAGTCTTTGATCTTGTCGACGGCAAACAAACCCGCGGCCGACGCTGCGAGTTTTCCCATAAGCCCGTCCATCTTCAGCACTTCGGCTTCGGCTGCCGTTCCGATGCCGCGAAGTTCCGCCTGGGCGCGTTGCGCTCCCGCGCGGAGTTCGCTATCGTCGAAAAGCGCTTCGAAATGAAGTCTTCCCGTTTCTTGATCCATGGTTCAATCTTTTATGCCGAGAATCTCTCGGACTCGTTCTTGATTAGCGGGGTCGCTCGCGTCGATCACCTCTTCCTTGCTTTCGTCGTCCTTGTCTGTGTCGTACGACGGGAGAGCGGCGCCGAGCATGATTAGGTTGGTGTAGCTCAATTCGTAGAGCACGTAATCGAGCGAGAAGTTGAACCCCTTGATTACTCCTCCGATGATCGCCCAGACGCTGTCGTTTCGTTCTCCACTTTCGTCGGTCTGAGAAGATTCACGGCGTTGAGGAAAGTGGTAAGCGCGAAAAAACTAGAGATCTCCATCCGTTTAAGCACATCGGAGACGACCGCTTGCAGCTCCACGGGGCTCAATGTCTCGAGTATCTCACGGGCGAGCACTTCGCCTCGGGTGACCTTCGGCATTCTTTCCCGTCTTACAAGGCGCAGAACGCGCGATAACAGCGAAGACGGGCGCTCACTCACAGCGGGGGCTTTCGCTTCGCGTGCGCCGAGAATCAACGTTGCCGCCAGAAGACCGAGACTTTCGCACTCCGACGCGTAGGAGAGCGCGCTTGTGATGAGATCGCCGTTTTCGACCTCGGGGAGACGGGGAAGGTGCGACACGATCTCCGAGACGCTAATCAGCGTCGCAAGCGTGGGAGGGGCTACTTCGTACGTCGTTGCACCCACTGTTACTTCGACGGGGGCTTGCATCACGGCATCTGCCACCCGTTGTTCTTGTGTTTTGGTCATTAGTGTTTTACATTTGTTAGGGGCGCAGAGCGGAATCGAACCGCTCGCACTCGTAACCCCCACGTCTGCGAGTGCCTTTCCTTGTGCGCCTGTGCATTTCTCGTGTTTGAGGTTTAGGAGATGACCTCGAGCTTAAAGGCTTTGCCCGCCTTCGGTTTGAGCACTTTCGCTTTGTACTTGTACAGCGTGCCTTCGCTCGTGGAGAATGAAATTGTGGCCGAAACCGTAGCGCGGTCCACTCTCCAACCTTTGCACGTCGGGTCGTCCGGCGTGAATCGGAAAGCGTGCTCTCCGGCGATTACGCCTTCCTCGCCATCGAAAGGAGGCTCGACCCCCTTTTTGACGAACATCTCCCAGGTGATTTCGTAGGTCGCGGGAGTGGTCTTACTGTCGACGATGTTCCCTTGCTCGTCTAGGGCTTCTTTTGTTTCCCCTTCCTTCGGCTCTACTTTGAGCGAATCTTTCTTAGGAACGTCGATCTTCGTCCACGGGGAGGCTGCTTTGGGCTCCCCTCCTTCAGATTCTGCGGTCTCGAACTTTCCGTAGTTCCATGCTAGTACTGCCATAGTTCTGTGTTTTTGTGTGGTTAATGTGTGTTTTTAGTCTGTGTCATCGTCTCCGAAGAAGTCGTATTCGAGCCGTACGACGATAAAATGTTCGTGTAGCTCGGGTGCTTCGTCGGTGGCGATCGTCTGTTGTAATCGGAATCGATAGTTCGAGTCGCGCGTTGAGAGTGAATCCACCCATCGTTGTGCGGCGAGTTCTATCTCCTCCGTTCGGGCGCTGTCTTCGGTCAGCACGCCGTTGTCGTACGGGTCAATATCGGGGACGAAGATGTTTATCGTTACGACCCCGCTTTGAATATCCCCCGTAACACCCGCGGTGAAGATCACCACGGCGTCCTCGTTTGGGCTGTCTCGCGGGCGTAGACCTTCGCGATAAACTCCGCCCGTGATCGTCTCTGCGATCGGGCTCTTGAGGAGTTTCCGATACACGTCGCCCTGAATCTGTCGAGAGGTTTTTGGCATTAGCGATTACTTTCGTTTGGCGTTGAGTTTAGCTAGCATCTGCGGCACAAGTTGTTTCGCTTCGAGAGTCGCGCTGTCGAGAACGTCCCGTCCGCGATTCGCAACGTGCACGGCATAGTCCATACCTGCGACGACAATAAGCGCCACGCCGCGGCTGTACTTTCGTGCGAGTTCGGCTGCAAAACGCCGTCCTTCGTAGCCGCCGGGCTTCGTTGCGGTGATCGGAGAACGAGAGGAGTCGGACGTCTTCCCTCGGCGGGAGTGTTGCGCCACGTCGAAATTCGAACTCCAGCGAATGTGTCCGTCGACGACAATAACCGCCCCGATCGAACTGCGGAGATTCCCCGTCTGGTCAATGTACGAGCCCCTGCGCCGAGCGGTGTTGACGACGCGAACGGCCACGTACTGCAACGAACGAATCAACGCACGTTCGTACTTCTGCGCGGCATCGGCGAAATAGCGCTCCACGGCCTGATAATCCGTCTTATCTACAATTGGCATTTCCTTCGTATTTTAGATCCAAAGACGAATCTGGCAGACGGCATCGAGGCGTTCGACACGTTGCACGGAGAAGTCCCCCAGAGAGCGCCCGTCTCGGTCGACAAGGCGTATCTGCTCCCCTTCGAACGGTTGCTCATCGATGAGCACCGTGTAGGCCGCGGGGGTGAAGTGTTCGCCGTGCGTCGTGCCCTGGGCGTTGTAATGCACCACCGTGTATTGACACGGAATCGCGCCGACGTATCCTCCCTCCGACCTGCGAGGGTGTCCTGTCGCGGGGTCGATTCCCGACGCTGTCTTTCGTTTCACGGACAAAGTTCCGTTCGGGATGATCATAGGCGGTCGCCTTTATATCCGAAGATCGAAGACTTCACCGCGCCGCCTTCGAGTTCTTCAAAAACGGCGGCCGCTCGCGTTCGGTACGTCTTACGCTGTTCGTCGGTGAATGCGTAGTTCTGTCCGCCTTGCGAGACGTTCGGGGCGGCTGCTAGCCACGTAAGAATGTCCGCTTCGGCCAGACGAAACGCGTTGCCGCGAATCACGTCGGCGGTTGCCTCGGCGTCTCGTGAGAGCCCGCGCCGAATGCACACGCCTTCGAGCGTGGCATTCGGGAGAGGGTACATTGTGATTCCCCGAAGGGCTTGTTCTACGGTGTACATCGTCTCGGGCTTTCGTTGCGTTACCAGTCTTGTGCGTCGGTGCGGAGGTAGACGTTGCGGTATGCCGTGTCGAATACGGGGATTGCGTCCGTTTGTCCGATCGTTACCTCCTTATACGGTTCGTCCACGCCGTACTTCTTGATTACCGTGTGGGCACGTTCCGTGCGAATACCGCGGAAATTCGGCTCGGCAAGAATGTCGTACTGCGTCGAACCGAGGATCGGCGTTTCGCAAAGCACAAGACGGTCGTTCTCGAACGGGTTGCCCGACGTAAACGTGCCGTCGGTGAACTCGCGGGTGATGTCTTGATCGATCACGCGGAGCTGCAAGCCGTAGAGAAACGCCTGCGAAGCGAGCATTTTGTTCACCTGATCAAGTGAGGGAGTTTGAGCAATACCCACGGCATTGGCAATGAACGACGCGCAGGCCTTGATGATCTGTTCCGAAGAGCAGATCTTGTAGAACGTCTCCATGCTTACGAGAGCGTAACGAGGGTGCAAATTCTTCTTGCGGGCGGCTTTTACGGCTTTCACCAAATCGCCGATAACGTCCGCGTTCGACTTGTCGCCCCAATTCGTGGAAGTCTTCATTTTGAGATCCTCGTCCACATCGTAGTCGAGGTTGAACTCATTCGCCATCGTGGCGTTCGTCGTGGTGTTGAACGCGAGCTTGCCGGCGTTGGATACGAGTTTCAACGCAATGTACTCCAACTCGCTTTGCACGCCGTTGACGCAGAAGTCCACATCCGCGCCCCAATACTGTACGAGTTGCGCCGCGTCGGGGGATTTTGCGAGAGCATACGCTACTTGGTACTCCTTCAACTCCGAGCGCGAGAGTTCACGGCTGATCGAGATGAAAGGAATGTCGCCCTTTGCACTCTCGAACATCGGGCGGCGCTTGCGCACGATTGTACTGTTGTCCGAGTGGATGTCGGCCGCAACGTTCTTTCGTCCGAGTTGGTTGCTGATCGTGCCCCACGTAAAGCCGTTGACGCGGCGGACGGGGAAGAGCGTGGCAAACTGAAACGGACGAACGTCGACGCTATCGACACGAGCCTGCACCATCTGTTGTGTGAGGCCTTGAATCAAAGTATCTGTGATCATCGGATTTTAGATTTAATAGTTGACAATGCCCTTGAGGTGCTTTTCCACATCGGGGTGAAGCGTTGCGCCGTGCGTTGTACCCATTACCCACGCGTCCGTGTCGAGGTTGTCGTTTTGCACGACGGGACGACCCCTACCCGAAAGAGAAAGGGGAATGTGTTTCAATTCCGCGTCGTTGCCCGTTGTTTCGGCTTTCGCTTCGGCGACAACCGAGAGCACCGGGATTACTCCGATAGCGGCCGAAAGCGTCAACGTGTCGGCGGCTTTCTGCGAGGTGTCGATCTTCGTAATCTTCGACGCTTTGCCGCCTACGCTGAGGAGGAGCACGTCGTCGACCTTGAAGTGGTGGCCTTTCTGCACCTTTACCTCCGTTTCCGTCGCCTCCACCTTTGCCGTTACGACGGCCTGTTTCACGACGTGGCAAATGCCGTTGTCGGGGGCACTGAGGGGCGTACCTTCAAAAAGGTAGTCGCCGCCGAGTTCCGAGGTCTTGACGGATACGCCGCCGGGAATGTCGGCGACTTTGTGCTCAAAGACACGAGGCACCGCCTGGTCTTTGCGCCGTTTTACTGTCATACCCATTTTGGTCTAGTTTTTTGTGTGTTCTGTGAGGGGGGTGTTTTTGTTAGAACGGTTGAGCGTCTTTCGACGGTGCGCCGTCCCGGTGGGTGATCGATTCCAGCTGCGCCTTGGTGAGTTCTTGAGCGTCCTTGATTTCTCCGCCCAAAGGACGGGCAAAGACAAGTCCGCTTTGTTTGAGATTGTCGACGATTCCCCCAACTTCGGTCTTCACGTCTTCAAGCGTCGTTTTGAACTCCTCGTCCGAAAGGCCGTCGAGCTTCATACGGGCGTAGGGCTTTTGCAGATGTTCGGGGAGCTGTTCGACGACGGCCGAGAGCTGGCGCTTGCGGTCGTTCGTGATTCGCTCCGTACTCATCGCCGCGAGTTGCTGCTGCAACTTTGCGTTGTTTTCGACGAGTGTCTTAGCCCATTGCGGCATGTCTTCGGGGTCTTTGTTGCCGTGCGGTTCCGTAGGCTCGTTCTGTTCGGACGGCTCGATCGATTTTCCGTCCTTCAATCCGTGTTTCCGTTCGTAGTTGGCGACGGCGGTTTTCTGAGCATCGGTTGCGCGGCGGTCGCCTTCGGCATCGATGATTTGCTGAATCGTGATCGCCTCCACGGAGTCTTTCACTTCTTCGGCGGTGGTGGCAGTCTTCGCGATATTCTTCGCTATCCTGTCGAGTACTTTTTCGTTGATCCCCTCGAAACGGGTCTTCAACGCGTCAAAAGCTACTTTGTGCATTCTATTTATAGTCTTTGTGTCGATACAAAGGTAATAATTTCCTCCCATATCACCGCTATATAAAGAGAGGCAGTATTCCGCTCAGAGACGTTGGAAGCGCGTAAAGCGTTTTTTTCCGAGCGAGGGTGTCGTTTTAACGCTCAAAAAGAGCGGGAAACGGGGAGAATATGCTATTTTTGAAGACTAAAACTCATTCTACGATGACAAAAGAAGAACGACTCAAGCAATGTAGATACTACAAAGGGGAGGAAGAGTTCCCAGGCGAGCTCGGATGCGAAGCTTTTGGATTTTGGATTGGCGAAAAAGACTTCGTCGAGAATTACGGACAAGATACGGAAGAACTCCTGCGTCTGATTGAAAATGTCGGACTTACGAACTTCAAATCAGCATGGGAAAATAAGGCTTCGGATGAGCTTATCGCACATCTATTCTGTTACCTTACGAAATCCCGAGATTGTGGCGACGAGTACGTCATTAAAGGATTTGTCAAGAGATCCCTTCCCCTTTATTTCGGTTCGACTTCTATATAAATATACCCACCACGTTCTCGCATACGAAGGAAACGATATCTGTTCCGTTGTGAGGAAAGCACTTCGTACTCGCCCTTAAAGCGCGACAAATAACGCAGACTTGTCGCGTTTTTTTGCGTCTTCGCGACCAAAATGACCTTTTGGGTTTTAAGCTCATACGGTGTAATCTCGTCGTGATACCCAACTCCGGCAAAGTACGTTGATGTTTCCTTATTCGTACTCCACGACGATGCGCCTAACATTCCTGCACCTTCTTCACTTGTTAGTTTATCAATGAGATCACCCAGTTGTTTCTTACTGAGACACATTCCGCGATAGGTGGTTCCGCCATCCCATTTCGGGCTTCTATCGATCCACTCTTCAAGATCTTCGGCTCGTTTCTTGATCTCTTCGTAAGAATGCCCGTGTCTTGAAACAAAAGTGTGGTCTAATAATCCGCTTTGGTATCTTCTAATCTCATAATCCCATTGATACGAGAAACCATAAGCAGCGTTGTAGAAGTCGTCTATCTTCTGCTTGTCGTAAACTCCCGTTAACTCACTTATCTTCGCTTTCTTAGATTCTTCTGTAGACGAATCCAAGTAGACATGTCCCTTCTGCGGTGTGTTGTTTACAGTCCACGTTCCCAACGAAGATTTAGAGGTTTGTTTCTTCTTCTCGAGTTCCGCGCGCTTCTTTTCCGCGATTTCGATCGCTTCTTTCGCCTTCTCAATGTTCCCCATATCTTGTGCCGCCTTCGCGTCTGCGATGGCCTGCTTGAAGATCGGGGACTTCGTTTTGAACGACGAAAGCCCCTCGATTTGATCGTCGACCTTCTGCCATTCAATCTTTTCGAGCACCGCAGCGTGTTGAGCCTTGTACGCGCTTTCGGCAACCTGCCATGTCGAATACTTCTTATTGTCGGCAACCCATTGCACTTCGTACTTCAACTTGCTGGCCTGCGCCTCCAGCGGCAAGCCCTCAAAGGTCGCGAGCTTCTTTTGCACCGCCGCGTGCGTGCTTTTCAGTTCCTCGAGAGTGAACTCCTTGTGCCACTTATGCGCATCGGGAATCAGGTCGGAGAGTTCGTCTTCGGCCTTCTTCATTTCCTCGATCGCGCTTTGCAACTTCGTCGTCTCCGCTTTGATTTTCGCGATTTGTCCCGACTCGACGGCCTGCGCCAAGTCCGACGCGTCGATTTCCCCGAAGTCGGCGGCAGTTTTGAGTGTTTCGGCAGCCGCCCCTTTCACCTCGGCGTGTTCCTTCGCACGCGCCGCCCAGCGTTCGCGAATCGCGTCCTCCTCTTCCTTTGTACGCTTTGCATGGCGCTCTTCGGCAATTTCGAGGAGCGTCTTTTTCTTCGGCGCAAACACGCTGCCGACCAGCGACTCGTTGTCCTTGATGAAATACGGGAGCGAGCCGCGCGCCGTCGCCGCATCGATGCGCCCCTTGTTTTCCTGCAGCCACGATTTGAACTCGTCGGGCAATTCGTTCACCTCGTTCTCGCTCCCCTCCGTAGGCTCTTCGCCGTTGAGAATGCGCCCCGTGTCCGCGTCGAACTCCTCCTCCGTCTTCAAGATCGGCGTGACGAAACAACGACAATGCGGATGCCAACCCGTGAACTTGAACGTCTTCGGGTATTTCCCCTTCAGATCGTCGCAAATATCGTGGAAGCGGTGCGGCTTGCCGTCCACGCCGAGGCACGTGTGGTTCTCTGAAAGGTTGATCTCCACCCCGACCACGAAATCCAACTCTTGCATGCGCAGATGATCGGCCGTGCGATAGGCGATGTTCACCTCCGTGCCCGCCAGGCGACGTGCATTTTTGTAGGCCGAACGATACACGCCCCGCCCGGGGTGGTAGGCCTTTGCCCGCTCCGAGAGGTGAAGCACGCCGTGCTCGTCGCGAACACGCCGAAAAAGTGCGTCGGGGTTGCGAAGATATGCCCGGAGGGTGCGGCTCATTTCGACGGCCGAAACGCCGTCGCGCAGCCCGAGATCGAGCCCCATTTCGAGTTCTTCCTTGAATTGCTCGGTGAGGTTCCACACCCGCTCCGAGAGATTCATCCCGCGTTCGCGCCGAGCGAGGAACGCCGTGCACGCCCCCGCGTTGGTCGAGAAATAGCGGGCTCGGCGCTCCGGGCTCAGATGCTTTGCCGCCGACCCGAGCACAGAACGCACCAGCAGGTCGTTCTTCGCGTTCGCCAAATCCCATTCCGTGCGCACCCCGTCGGCTACGGTCGTCGAGAGCGCGCCGTGAAGTTCGAGCATCAGTTTCTTTGCACGATTGCGCAGATAGGGATACTTGTCGAAGGCGAACACCTCTTCGGGTGAAAAATCGTCGACGCTCTCCGACAAGAGCGCCACGCGGGCGGCGGCCTCGTCGAAGAGCTTTCCGATGCGTTTCCCCAGCCGGAGAATGTTGCGGAGGTGCTGTTGCTCGTAAGTAAGTCTCGGCATTGGTTTCTGAGGTTAGAATCCCGATTCGGGTTGCAGCACGTCGACGGCATTTTCGGCGGCGATTTCGGCCATTGTCTTGTCGATGTCCTTGCTGTGGCCGTAGAGTTCCACGCTTTCGCGTTGCGAGATGATCGCCTTTCCGCCGTTGGCTGCAACAAGGTTCTTGATCGTGTCGCCTTCGTCTTCGATCGAAAACGGGGTGATGATTTGTTCCACCGCCAGCGAATCGACGGCATCCGCATAGCCCGAGCCCAAAATCACCCGAGCGAAGGCCTTTATCACGTTCATCTCCCGGTCGAAGAACTCAATCAAACGCCCGCTCTCGTCTTTCACCTTGAGCTGTGCGTCGATGAACATTTGCTTGCGGCTCTCACCCGAGAGGGCTTGTTGGCTCATCTTCTCGTAGCTCCAGTCGGGGAGCTGCAATTGAGTGAAGAAGAGCGAGCGGAGTTCTTCGATGTAGAATTTGAGATTGTCGACGGCTTGCGGCCAGGTGACATATTGCGCCGCGCTCCCCTTCGGGAATTGCATCACGCTGAGCGCGTCTTTGTCCGAGCTGTCGCCGAACGGGATTTGCTCGTCGGCAAAGACGGCGAAGACGGGTTTCGAGTTGCGGCGCAGATAATTGCCGTTGCGCGAAAGCGCCCACTCCATCTCGTAGACCGTGTTCGACGTTTCCTCCCATACGGGGGTCGGGCGATACATATAGACGGCGGGAATCTTCCCGAGGGTGATTTTCTCGTTGCGCTCCTCCTTCCATCCGCCCGTCGACGTGCTCCAGCAAATGTGCCGGTCGGCCGTGTAGGTGTCGAAATAGCGAACGTCGTTGCCCCGAATTCGGCGGGTGTAGGCCACGCTCATTGCAATCATGTCGCCGTATTCGTCGAAAAGCGGATACAGATCATCACCCGACGACGGGGCGAAGTTGCGGGCGCGAAGCTTGTAGGGGCTATGCACCCCGTAGACGTTGTTCGGTTCCTCGATGGCATACCAAAGCGTGAGCACTTCGCAGCAAGAGAAGAGGAGATTGCAGCGTTCGATGTTCAAAGAGTCGATGCGGTTGCGTTCGTAGACCGATTCGAGGAACGCCGCCACCTCGGCCTCCCGGTCGTTCGTCGGTTTGTACACGCGTTTCACGGGGATGCCGCAAATGAGTTCGGCCATACGGCGGACGGCGAGACGCTGAAAGTCGAGCATGATGCGCGTAACGGGCTGCACCCCCTCACTTGTCATCGCATCGCGATAAATTGCTTTGTCGGCCACGGGGTGAAGTGAGGGGTCGTAGGCGTTGATCAGCCCCGACGGCCCTCGCCACGGGGGAATGTTGAGATGTTTTTCACATAGAGCGGTGATCTTCTCGTCTGCCGTGAGCGAGGAGTCCAAGATGTCGCGTATATCCATAGCGGTGAGCTTTTCGATTAATGGGGGCATTTCCGTCGAAACGTCCCGCCTTTTAGGCAAAACGTCCCGAGTTTCCGATAAAAACGGAGTGGCCGCGGGTGGATTCGAACCACCTCGGGAGAAAAATCTCCATAAAACTCCCTACCCCGGTGAACGGGCGTGCGTTCCGCGGCCGTGTGGCTGCGCCGACTCTCACGAGCGGGCGGCAGCCGGTAACATTTCAATTAGATACCATGAAGAAACCATTTTGTGGCACGGCGGGGAGTCGAACCCCGCGGCGGTCTTGTACAGATGAGAGCATAGACAAATACAAGGCGTTAATGTGATGATGTCGCCCTCTTCCCTGGCGTGCCGAGTTTCCCGCCCGCGTCATCACGACGAAGGGGGAATTCGTAAAGCAAATTACATACAAATCAAAACATAGTCGTATTTCAAAGCGTCACCCGTTGATTTTTCGGGCTATGTCCGCGAGGTCGATAGCGCGGCCGGAGCGTCCGAGATGATAATCGATGGCGTAGCACAACACGTCCACGAATTCATCGTGAGGCTTCGACGGGAAACCGCACACCTCGTCGATGAAGGCTTCGCACCACGCCCCGTCTACTAGTATCACCCGCCCGCATTCCACCGACGGCGAGGCGGCATTTAGGCGCGTTTCTTTGCTCTCCTTCGGAGTCGGCGTCTTCGTAACGTTCAATCCCGTAACGTCTCGCAGCTGATCGATCACGGAAAGGCCGTTTGCCTTCGGCTCGATGCGAATGGAACTCCGCGACGTGTAGCCGTGCTCCTCGACGTAGGAGGGAATGAAGCGCAGGAGATCGGGGAATTTCATGAGCACCTTTTGCCCGTGGGTGATGTAGAGATCGTTGCCCACCTTGCACGTCGCAATGATGCCCGTCGGGTCGTTCGTTGTCTTGTCCGTGTAGGCCGTGTCGATGAAGAACGTCGGGGGCGTGTTGCGGGCGATACGGGCGAACTCCGCGGCGGAAATGCGCCCGAACCATTCGCGCTTGATGATGTTGCCGCCTTCAATCGTCGGGCGCTGCTGATAGAGCGCGGCGAAGGTGCGGGGGGCGCGCTTTTCGGCTTCGTGCAGCCGCTCGGCGCTGTGCTTATCTTCCCACAATGCCTCGCCGATTTCTCGCGGGTCGTCGGGGTTGTCCCGATCTTCTCGAAGAGCGGGAATGCGGATCACCGTCCACTTCTCGGGCTCGGTGCGGAGCAAACGCCCCGCGAGGTCGTCTTCGTGCCAACGAGTCATGATCAAACACTGCTTCGAGTTGTTGTGCAGACGCGTGAGAAACACGTCGGTGTACCATTCCCACACGCGGTCGCGATAGGTCTGCGAAGCGGCTTCGAGTGCGTCTTTCACCGGGTCGTCGATGATGCCGAGATCGGCGGGCGTACCCGTCAAACCGCCGCCCACACCGACGGCGCGATAAAAGCCCCCGAAACCGACGGTTTCGAAGATGTCGATGTTGCGCAGATAGCCGCGCTTTGCGTCGGTCGACACGTTCGGCGAATTGAGAAACGTGCAGGGGAACACTTCTTTGTATTCGGAGCTGTCGATCGTGCGCTGTATGGAACGCGAAAAACCTTGTGCAAGGCTTGCCGCATAGGACGTGCCGACGATTTTTAGGTTCGGATTGTAGCCCAAAGCCCAGGCGGGGAACTTGCGAGAGACAATTTCCGATTTCCCGTGCTGAGGTGGAACGAAGACCATAAGCCGCCCAGTTTTGAGTTTTCCGAGCAGGAGGTCTTGGCATTTCTCGGCAATGAGTGTGTGAAACCATTGTCGCGAGTAGTTCGGATCGGTGTAGTCGAGGAAATGGGGGAAAGACAGCACAGCCTTTCGCCGACCAAGTTCGCGCGCGACGTAAAAGGCTCTTACTGCAGGTTCGGCTTGATGGACTTTGTAGTCCCTATCTACTTTGTAGAATATTCCGTCCCCCATTTATTACATTAGTCTTAAGGCCTTGAGTTCGGCTTCGAGTTCCTCTGTGGTCATTTCGCACGGCGGGCGATGCACAGTGACTTCGCTTTTGACTTGTCGCGCTTCGGGGGCGTACAAGCCGAGGAGTTTTCGGCGTTCGATGAGTTGCTGTCGAATTTCGGCGATGTAGGCAGGGTTTCCGAGTCCTCCGACTTTGGTACGGCTTTCGGATACGGCGTCGGTTTCGATGCCTGCGTTTCCTTTTCCTTTGATTCGTCCGCTTCGTGTGGTGGTCTTTTGTGTTTCTGTTTTCGACTTGTCCCACTGTTCCCAGAGTTCGGCCGTGGTGTCGTCGATGCGTTCGAGTTCGAGTTGCAGTGCTTGGTCGATGTTTTCGATACGGCTTTCTCTCCACTCTTTGAGCAGCGTCTGTACGTCGTTGTATGTAGTCGATACGGCGAGCTTCGGAATGTTGAGTCGTCGTTTCACCTCTTCTGTGATCTTTCGCAGGCTGTACCCGCGTTTATAGAGTTCGGACACGATTTCGAGCCGTGCTTGTCTGATCTGCTGCTTTCTTCGGTCTTGTGGCGCACTCATAGTCGTGATTTATAGTTTCGTGTTGTTAGGGGATTAGTCGTCGCCTTCGACGGCGGTTGTTTGTGCAATAAGGTCGTCCAAAGCATACGGGGAAAGACAAGAATCGACTCGACGAGCTTGTCTAATTTCGCGTCGGAAATCACGCGAGGGTTCGCAGTGTTCTCGCTCAACTGCGAGAGCGGCATTTCTGTTAGTTCCATAGTTTTTGTGTCTATGTACAAAGGTACAAACTTTATTTCGAACAAGCACCCCGAAATTCCCCGATGGTCGCGTCTAATTTTGCTATGAAAGGGGAAAGGAAATCAACGCCTTCGAGGAAAGACACTTCGCGGGTGAATAGGAGCTGGTGCCGAACATTCGAAATCACCGCCTGCTCGGCCTCACGTTCCAAGGCGTGAGGATCTATCGGAGGGGCGGCGGGAGGTTCGGGCTGCAAGAGTCCCGAAAGTACAAAATCGTTTGCGGCGATCTCCTCGCGCGTCAACGTCATTTCCCGCTCTTGCTCGAGGTCTTCAAAGACGATGCCCGTAATGCCGCGGGCTGTGCGGTCTTTGCGAAGCACGAGCAAGACGGTCGGGATCTTCGTGTCGACGAAATAGCCACCGGGAATATTCACCACGCGGTCGATCACGTTCTGTTCCACCAACCATCGGCGAATCTTTCCCTCGGCGTTGCCGCGATAAAGGACACCCGGAGCATTGAGCACCACCGCCACGCCGTCGTCTTTCAGATAGTGGAGAATGTGTAGGAGAAACGCATAGTCGGCCTTCGATTTCGGAGCGAGTGCCGGAGCGGACGAGAAACGTTCGTCGTCTCTTTGCTGCTCCCATTTCACCGAAAAGGGCGGGTTGGCGATAATACATTCGAATTTCCGCCCGACGAACGCGGGCGATTGCAGTGTGTCACCACAAACGCCCTCAAAATTCGCAAGGCGCAAACGGGCGACTGCCAGTTGTTGTTCGTCGAGTTCCTGCCCGTATTTCCGCACCTCATCGCCGAACACGGCAAGCAAAGCGCCGTCCCCGCAAGTGGGATCGTACACTTCGCCGACCGTGTCGCAGATGTAGGATTTCATAATTCGTGCGAGCCGCTCGTCGGTGTAGAAAACGCCCTTTTCTCGGAACGTCTGCCGAATACTTTTCAGATTGTGTGCCATCAAACGGAAATTTCAGCCTTGAGTTGCGGGTGCGGGTTGTAGCCTTCGAGCGTGATGTCTTCGAATCGAAAGGCAAAGAGGTCGCGCACTTCGGGGTTGAGTCGCAACGTGGGGCGAAAACGCGGTGTGCGGTGGCGCTGTAAGTTCGCCTGCTCGATGTGATTGTTGTATAGGTGTGCGTCGCCGAGTGAAATTACAAGATCTCCGACTTCGAGACCGCAAACCTGCGCCACCATGTGCGTGAGGAGCGCGTAGGATGCGATATTGAAAGGCAAGCCGAGGAATACGTCGGCACTTCGCTGGTAGAGTTGCAACGAGAGACGGCCTTCCGATACGTAGAACTGAAAAATGAGGTGGCACGGCGGAAGCGCCATACGGTCGAGCGCTTCGACATTCCACGCGCTGACAACGAGGCGACGGCTGTCGGGGTTCGTCTTGATTTCGCGCACAACGCGGTCGAGTTGGTCTATGTGCCCGCCGTTTGCGGTCGGCCACTTGCGCCACTGATAGCCGTAAATTTCGCCGAGGTCGCCGTTTTTGTCCGCCCATTCGTCCCAAATGTGCACGCCGTGCTCATTTAGATAGTTGATGTTCGTGTCTCCGCGAAGGAACCACAGCAACTCGTAGACAATGCTTTTGAAATGTAGCTTCTTTGTGGTGAGCAATGGGAATCCGTTGGCGAGATTGAACCGCATTTGGTAGCCGAACACGGAGCGAGTGCCCGTGCCGGTGCGATCATTTTTCTGCACCCCGTTTGCTATGATGTGGTCGAGTAGGTCGATGTATTGTTTCATTGTAACTATGATGTAACCAAGGAGCTCCCCGCGAACTCGAACTTGCCGCATTCGCGGGGCTCCTCTGTGTGATTTCTATGTAACTGCGTCGTAACTGCGGGCTCATCGGTTATCGCCGTCCCCGATAATCACGCCGCGGTTTTGTCGGTCGGC
>ERZ773051.518-NODE-518-length-26717-cov-13.179994_pt1 | contig 26717 bp, 20 predicted proteins | sample MGYA00580631_ERZ773051 | MGnify/ENA primary metagenome ERZ773051 (study PRJEB29015, sample SAMEA2738137) | human oral metagenome | biome: human oral; feature: human-associated habitat; material: saliva | place: China | collected 2204 ... | reverse complement strand
TTGTTGCTCTCGATGAGCAGCACTATCGTGCCTGTCAGTTCGGTGTAAAGACGGCCGTATTGCTCGTCAGAAGCCAATGTGTCCGTCAAACCGAACTTGTCGAATGTGGCTTGAATAGCCTTGTTCGACAACAGTATAGGTACGAGTTTCTCTGGGAGCGGTGCAGGCAGTTCCCTTTCAAACTCGTTCTCCAAGACAGAAACAAGCGTGTCGTACTTGGAAAAGTGCAAACCTTGATACAATACCTCACTTGCTATGCTCTCTGCTTCGAGGTGCGAAAAACCTTGTGCCACTGCATCGCAGTAAGCAGTTAGAGCCATGTCTGCTCGTGTGGTGATAAACTCCGTGTCGTGCAATCTTTCGGGGTGATGCTCACTCATATAACTTCTTAATTTCAACCGAAAGTAGGAAAGTTCCTGTTTGTTGTTCTCTTTCATAATCGTTTGGTTTTCAATCGTGAATAATAAATGTTTGGTAATTACTTCCTTTTTATGCTTGTTGCAATGGAACGTTCTGCCGTGCTATCGACTCACAATAACCCTCAAATACAGTATGCTCCCTGTCAGTGAGTGCAGTCATATCCTCCTGTATCTTATGGTCGGTTATCTTTCCGTAGATTTGTGTCGTGCCGATATTGCTGTGTCCGAGCATTTTGCTGAGCGTTTCCATTGATATGCCGTTGGATAGGCATATCGTGGTTGAGAATGTGTGGCGAGCCATGTGAAAGGTCAAGCCTTTCTCTATTCGGCATATCTGACCGATGTTCACACAAGCTAAAGATGCCTTCCTAATTGTGAGATTGGGGAATATCAATTCGTCCGATTTCTTGTCCTTGATATAGAGCGAAAGGATTTGCCCCGCAATGGGCAGGAGTGGGATGATGGCTTCCACGTCTGTTTTCTGCCTTTTGATGCGGATTTCCTCCGTACCATCTGCATTACGGATGATATGCTTCGGTTTGAGCCGTTGCATATCCACACGAGCCAGACCAGTAAAGGCACAGAAAAGGAATAGTTGCCTTGCTCGCTCAAATTGCCTGTCAATGATGGGCGTTTGTAATACTCGTTGCAGCTCCTCCGTAGTGAGATAACGCCTTGTGCGGTGTGGAAGTTCTGCTTTGTAGTCTGCAAACGGATCGATGCGGATATACTTCTTCTGCTGACCTATGCCGATGAGTTTTCTAAGGAAGATGACTGCTACCTGAATAGTGGCAAGAGAAAGGTTGCGCTCTGATTTAAGGTAGAAGTCCATCCCTTCGATAAAACCATAGTCAAGCGATGAGTAGCGAATATCCTCCAGCCCCAAGCGTTCACGCAAATAAGCCTCAATGAGTTGTGTGGCATAGATGTAGTTGGCAAAGGTCGGCTTGGCTACCGTTATTCCCACACAAGGACGCTTTTCCTCTATGAAAAGTCGTGCTTCCTCCAAAAGAAAACCTTTAGACTTGTCCTCTTCCAAAAGTTCACGTTTGAGGAGCTCGGCGGTGATATAGCCACGTTGCCAAACTAATTCTTGATACTTCGCTTTGGCTTGTTCCTCTTTGCTTTGTAAATAGCGGTTGATTTCTTTTGTTTCTTCGCCTGTTCCCTTGCATCGTCCCTTATGGCTGTCCCAAAGTTCGGGAGCGATTTCCTTTCCCGTGCTATACTGTACTTGTTCTCCGTCTATGGTGATGCGTCCCATAATCGGGCATTTGCCGTTCTTTTTCTCTTTGGAGCGATTAATATAAAAGAGTGTCTTGAATGTACTACGTGTCATGAGGTCAAAGTTTTAAGGTGAATGTATCTTGTATGCGCTGCTGCACTATCTGCATATCCCGATGGATTCTTTCGGAAGAAACCGCTGCATATACCTGTGTTGTTCTCAGGTTGGTGTGTCCGAGCATACGGCTTACCGTTTCAATAGGTACACCTGCAGAGAGTGTGATAAGTGAAGCAAAGGTGTGTCGAGCCATATGAAAGGTCAGCGGGTTTTCCATGCCGATGTTTCGTTGTATGTGGTGCATGCCATTGAGGATAATGTCGGTAGTCGGCACGTCAAAAACAAAGCCTGCACGCTTTCCCCTGTACCGCTCCATTATCGCCCAAGCAGGAGGAAGTACCTGTACACGATACGGAGTCTTTGTCTTCATGCGTCTGCCCTTGATGCAGAGTTCACCCTCTTCAAGGACGATGTTTTCCTCTCTGAGATTGCGCACGTCAGAGATAGCCAGACCTGTGAAGCAGGAAAAGACAAAGAGATCACGGACAATGCGGTAGTTCTCCCATTCAATCTCCAAGTCGATGATGCGCTCAAGTTCTTCCTGCGTAATGCTTCTCGGTTCGCCTTTTGGTCGCTCGTAACTGTAGCCCAAGAACGGATAGAAGTCCAGCACACCTTTCTTCACCGCCATGCGGACGATGGTCTGCAAAGTAGACACGGTACTCGATATGCTGCTGCGTTTCAGTTTGCAGTCAATAGTGAGATAATACTCGAAGCCCGCGATAAAGGCTTTGTCCAACTGTGAAAGGGGAATGTCGCTTACCTTGTGCTTCTTCTGCACATACTCACGAAGCAGGGATAGCTGGTAGGTACGGAGTTTGAATGTCTTTAAAGCTCTATCAATGCCTATGCGCTCCTTTGTCTGTGTGAGATACTCCCCAAAACTCTCCAAGAGCAAGGCTTGGCGGTGGATTTGCCCCTGATAGGCATCCCTCACGTCTGTGGCGGTAAAAGATTCTTCTCTTTCACAGAGTTCATGAAAGCGTGCGTGGATGAGTGCGGTGCATTCACCGAGTTTCTGATTGACGGACACAGCCATGCTACTCTTGCCGATAAGCCTTTGCTTACGACTGTCCCAAAGAGCGAGCGGAGTTTTGCATTTGGTGGAGAAGCCCGAATGGGTTCTGCCCACTGAGATGCGCCCGATGACAGGCACAAGTCCTTTCTTGTCGGTTCGTTTCGCCTGAACGAAGAACGATACTTTGAGTTTGTTTTCCTTCATTTTTTTCTGTCGTTTTTTCAAAATTTCCTTTGCTTGCAAAGGTACAGATGAACAAGTATTCCTGAGCGATGCAGAAAAATGAAAGATGAAGAATAAAAACCTATGACACAGTTGTTTACCTTCAATTCGTAACCCCTTTTTGCTTTTTCCCTGATGGGTTACGATTTGGTAACGGAACTCCTGCCGTTTAATGCTCGTTCTTGCTTAGCCTCAAAATAGTAAGAAAATGCTAAATGATGATATTCCAAATAGTTACATTCCTTGCGTTTCCCCCTATTTCCCTTAATTCTTAATGACTGATTATGCCCGCAAGATGAGCTTAGACTTGCGTATGATAAGTGAGGATAAATACAGCGACCACATTGATAACAAGGCTTCGCACTGTGCCAAGATGCTCAATGACTACTACCAAAAATACAATGAACAGAAAGGAACGCAGTTTGTCTTCTCTGATTTGGGAACATACAAGGCTGGAGAATGGAACGTGTATTCAGAAATCAAGCGTAAACTCGTAGAGGACTACAACATTCCAGCCCACGAAATTCGCTTTATCCAAGAGTGCAAGAATGAGAGAGCCAAGAAAGCGATGGTAGATGCGATGAATCGTGGAGATATCCGCATCATCTTTGGTTCAACTTCTATGCTCGGTACGGGAGTAAATGCGCAACAACGTGCCGTAGCCATCCACCATTTGGACACCCCGTGGCGACCTTCAGACCTTGAGCAGCGCAATGGACGAGCCGTGCGCAAGGGAAACCTCATTGCCAAGGAGTTTGCCGATAATAAGGTAGATGTAATCATCTATGCCGTGGAGCGGTCATTGGATAGCTACAAATTCAATCTGCTGCACAACAAGCAGCTTTTCATCAATCAGCTCAAGAGCAACACCCTTGGCGCAAGAACCATTGATGAAGGCTCGATGGATGAAGACAGCGGAATGAATTTTTCCGAATACGTAGCTGTACTTTCGGGCAATACCGACCTTCTGGAAAAGGCAAAGCTCGACAAGAAGATTACCGCTTTGGAGTCAGAGCGCAAAAACTTTATGAAGGAACGTGATTCGGCTTCGGGAAAACTCTGTGAACTTCAACATGCTGTGGATTTCCACTCCTCACGAGTGGCAGAAGCCCAGAATGACCTCGCACAATTTGAGAAACGTGTGGTGCGAGATGGCGAAGGTAATGCGGTCAATAAATTAGACATCAATGGTGTTTCTGACAGTAACGATATGAAAGCAGTGGCTGCACGCTTGCAGGAAATAGCCGAAAAAGCGCGTACGGAAGGAGAGCATCACAAGATTGGTACGATTTATGGTTTTGACATCTTGGTCAAAACAGAGAGTTCGATGAAAGACCTTTTCCAAGGCTCTGTCAATCGATTCTTTGTCAAAGGAGAGAGTAGTATTCTCTATACGCACAACAACGGCAAACTAGCCAATGACCCCAAACTAGCTTGTCAGAACTTTCTCTCTGCACTTGAGCGCATACCGAAAGTCATTGCCACCCACGAAAAGGAACTTGCCAAGGCTACAAAAGACATTGACGTCTACAAAGCCATCTCCACCGGAGTTTGGAATAAGGAGGATGAGCTGCGCAGCATCAAAGCCCAAGCAGCAGAACTTGATCGTAAGATTGCGCTAACCCTCAATCCTCCCTCGGAAGAGAATATCGCGAAAGAAGGGCAACAGACAAGGAATACGCAGGAGCAGAGCGGACAGCACCAGAGCATCGGAAATGGGAATACCGCTGGTTCTCCATTAGATGCTTCAAAGACTTTAAAGTCTGCTTCCACCTACGCTCAAACTTCTACTACACCAAAGGAGGAAAAACAGGATATCATGAGCAAAGTAGTGTTCAGTAGACCGAAGATGAGATAGTGTTTTCCCCTTTCTTCACTTCTAAGCCCTTATAAAATGAAAAACGCCCCTCAAGTATGCTGTCTTTCGACGCGCCTGAGGGGCTTATTCGTTTGATGTTACTTGCTTAAGCGTTCTAGGAACTCTAGCATTTCGTGTATCTGTGTGTAAGAGTGCAAGTCTTCAGGAGTTTCTTGAGCCAGTTGCAAGAGCTGGCTCGCATAAGAAACAGCGCGAGACAAATCGCCATGTGCAGAAAGATACTGATAAAGCGGTATTTTCTTGAAGTACTTCTTGCTCTTTTCATAATTAGGGAGGTATCTACGCAGGTCTACAACCACCTCTTCATAGCTTGTATAAGTCTTAGAAGATAGCTTCGGCAAGAAATGCAATAAGAACCAAAACTCAGTACAAGGATTGGTTTCAATTACTCTAATTCCTGCTATTTCAGCCTTGATTTTAGCCTTTTGATAAATAGGCATTTCCGAAGGCTTGCTATGCATCACATCCATATCTACCAAACAGATAACCACGTCATACTTTTCCGCAACGCATTGAAGAGCTTGCTTGAAAATATAACGCCAATCCGAATGCTTCGGAAAGGTCGGTTTCATTTGAAAGGGGTAGCGTTTAGCCACACGGAGAGATTCAAGATAAAACCATTCTGTTTCTCCCTCTCCTATAATCGCTATACTCTTCTTTGCCATAACTTAGTCTCCATTGATGTCTATATATTGAGAACCTACAAATGGCAAACGAGCCAGTTTGTTTTGGCGGTAAGCGTTGTAGGGAGAAACATTCTTGTGCAAACCATATTGGGGTAAGCGAGTCAAACGACTTGCTCCATACTCATCTTTCTCCGTAAACCAAATCGTGTCTCTGCGAATGAAGTCTTCATTGAGAAGATTCAAATCGTGGGTGGTAAAGAGAATCTGTGAAGGTGTTTCGCTACTAGCGATAAAGGTACGAACGAAATAAGACAATAGTTCGTAGTGAAGACTAGACTCGATTTCATCAATTATCATTATACGCTCTTCATGCAGCACTTTATAGAGGAGAACGGAGAGCATCAACATCTGGAATGTTCCTGACGACTCTACGCTTTCTGGTAGTTGGAATGTACCTTCCGCTGTGCGATGAGTGAAGACGAATTGCTCTTTATGAAGCACGCCATCTCTTATCCAATCTAATTTCGCACCTTCAAGTAAGGGAAGAGAAGAAAGAAGACCTCTTATTGTCTCATTGATTTGTACCTCTTCATCTTCTATCTCAATATCTGAGATATTGAAATCTGAGGCTTGCAGAAACTTCTTAGCAAAATCCTTCACAGCACCATCTTGGTCATTACGGAGCGTTTCCCTAACGTACGACGCCAAGGAAGATGGAGAAGAAATTGGTAAGAATAATTGCTCTGAGAAGAAGCGATATACATCATTCAAACGAGATACTTCTACATTACTTTTGCTCCATGCTGCCATTACTGACATATTGGGAATCGTATTCCCTTCTATTGCCACAGTACTTTTCTTACTTAGCTTCAGATAAGTACCCCAAGCGATTTCAACGAGGCCTTGCTCTGCATTGTAGGTCCTATCATATAAAACAGCAGCACGACTAGAAGGGTAATACACCAAGCGTTCTTGATAGATGCGCTGGCTATCGACCAAGAGCGAAAGAGAATACTTTTCAGTTCCGATGTAGAAGGTTAGTTCAAAGGAAGACTTTTCTTCTTTGGAATGCGCATCAAGCAGAAAAGGCACGACATCCACTGCCTTTGTCTTATCCTCTGTTGGCAGGCACATAATTGTGCGAAGCGTATCAAGGGCATAGATCAAGTTTGTTTTACCCGATGCATTCGCCCCATAAATGATACCTATCTTAAGTAAGCGCACCCCTTCCTTTACTTCAACCAAATACTCGTCTGACATAAAGCTGTCGCTCGTTGGCTCGAAGCTATATGTCACAGGCTGTCGGAAGGAAAGATAGTTTTGAACAGTGAATGATGCTATCATAATCTACATACTTTAGTTCACTGCAAAGGTACATCTTTTTCGCTAGAACAAAGAATGAAACTGAGACAACCGTACAAATTAAACGGTATTTTCGTTTTCAGAACTTATAAACTCCATTCAAAGAAGCTTTTCTTGCCTCGTTCATCTGATACTATTTTGTGGTCTAAATGCCAGTATTTACATCACACTTTTAGTTTCCATTCATAGAAGAATTCTACTAACATTCCCTCCGTTTAAGCATCTCATCGATCTCATCTCGCAAGAAGAGCAAGCGACCATTAGCTTTGAGATAGGGTATCTTTCCTTGCGACACCCAGTTATAGATGGTCTTCTGCTCAACTTTGAGGAGCTTGGAAACATCAATGATGTCAAGATACTCTGGTCTGAGAGGAGGATGAACAGTAGTTACTCGTTTTTCTGCCTGCAATGAAATCAACTCATCAAGTTTAAGTTCCATCTGCAAGAGTTTCTGAAACAAATTCCGAAATTGTTCTTCGGTATAATGTGGATCTAGATAAGGCATGTTTTTCTTTGTTGATAGTTTCCTTGGCTATCCTGAATGAGGATACCTTGTTCCTTCATATAAGCAATATACTTTTTAGCTGTGCGGTCTTTGATGTCGAGTTCTCGCATCAAAATCTCACAGAGCTGTTGGTAAGAAAGACGTGTTGCAGAGCGAAAAGCATCACGAATAACTGCGTGGAGTTCATTGCTCTTACGTTTATCCTTATCTTCCTTAGACTTCTCTCCACGATAAACGTGCATATCGAGAGCTTTGTCCCAGCCAAATAGCGTCATAGGTACATCTAATGGACTTCCGTCACGCACTTTCAAGGCTTTTACTACCGAGTATTCAGGGTTTTCATCTTTCTCAATGGAGAGAATGCCAGCAGCCTTTCGCTGTAGCTCAGAACCGATATGACCTCTCAGTTTGATACCATTCGGCACAAAGTGAAGCACACAGATGATGCACGTGTTGTAAATACCTGCCAAGCGGTAGAGTTCATCAACAATGGCGATACTCTCTGTTTCATCGTTTGCTGAACGGATCAAGTCGGCTATGCCATCAATGACGACGAGATGTATCCCCCCGTGCTTGTGATGGAACAAGTCCATACTCTCCCTGATAAGCTTTAGCCTATCTTTACGAGACAAAGAAGCTAGGTAGAGGGAATGATAAAACTCTGGGACGGCTTTTAGCGAAGCTCTCCGAAGCGTCTTACCTAAATTCTTGTGAAGTTGCGCTTCCGATTGTTCGGTATCATAATGCAACACGGCCAAGCCCTTGGGATTGGGCGTTACCTCAAGCCCTAGGGTTTGCCCTGTGTCCAATCGCTCAGTTCCTAATGTGCCAGCAAGTATAGCTGCGATGTAGTTACTTTTGCCTGTTCCTTCTCCTCCAGTGATACAGAAGAGATTGTCTTGTGTTCCGAGAGGAACGCCATTAACCGCAACGACTGATTTAGAAGCATCAGGTGGATTATCATAGTCTATTTCACACGAACGTAGCATCATCATAGTTTGCGTGTACATTTGAGAGAAAAGCTTATCGAGCAACTTTCGAAAGTCCTCTTCCTCATTACCTAGTGCAAAGTAGTCGGATATATCCTTTTCCGTCTTTGTCCCTTTTAGTGGTAATTGAAGCTGTTGTACCTTGTAAGGTTCTAGTAAACTTGCTTGTTTATCGGATTCTCTCACTCCAGTCTCGTCTGTATCGTAGAGCAAGATGATGTGCCGAAAGCGCAACTGCAAACTTTCAATGATATTCTCAGGTATCTGTGCCGTCTCACTATTAAAGCAGATGGCATGAAAGTGATGAGCTGATAGAGACAGAACATCCTTTTCTCCTCCTGTGATGAAAAGCATGTCCCCTTTACTTGGAATTTGTTCCATCCCGAAGCAATAAGGGCTAGGCAGTCGTCCCCCATAGAGAAAGCGCATCTTTGAGCTATTGGGACGATATACCTTGATGTATCCATTTCCGATATAGGCAAAGATAGGTTCTGTAGGCGTAGCTTTCACTTCAAAAGGCTTCCCTTCTCTCGTTTGACTGGCATAGCTCCTGAGAGAACGTACGCGAAAGCGTCTCAGTGTTTCTTCATAGATACCATAATGTGCCCAATAAGCAAGGAGACCATCATCGAAGGGTTGTATTTCAAAACTATAGGGCAACTCTTCTTGCTTTTCTCCGTTATTTGGATGACATTGAGTAGAGACCGATTGTATCGGCTTCACTTTTGTAGGAATAAACTTATGCTGTTGCATTGCATCATCAGAAACACAAAGAGCTAGGTCTTGCACTATCACTTGAAGTAGCCTAGGAAAGCCTGTCTTAAGGTCTATTCCTCGCAATTCAGCCACGAACCAGAAGCAATCCCCCGCATAGGAAGGATTGCCATGGTCGTAGTACTTATAAGTCAAGGACTTCTTGTCATAGTAGATATGGCAAGAAGCTCGCTTATCATCGTAGAACGGACTGCGGAAGTTGCGATGTAGATTGACCTCGAAGCCTAGATAATGGCAGAAGACGCTGAGCCCTCCGTCTGTTAATGTCAGTATTCGTTCTTTGTCTATCATGGTTCGTCTTTTTGTTCTAAACTAAGGCAGCTGCAAAGAATAAGTTTATCCTTGTAGCGAAGTAGGCGCTCCAACAATTCGTCATTGCGCATACCCGATATGCGTAGACGATTGCACCTAGCGCAGATGAGTAGTGACTTATAGAAGTAACGAACATCTCCACTCTCAGTATAGCGGAAGCGAACAATATTCTTTTTACGCCAACGGTATAAGGTTGACTCTGAAACATCCAAGGTGTCAATGAGATCCCTGGTAGACATCTCGAGTTCATCATCGATGTCTTGTAGCAAGTGTGTTGTGCGTTCAACGTACTGCTCTATTCGATTGAGACGGTCTACTAGGTCTTGGTAGACACGACTCTCCATAGAGATCACTTCCATTACATTAGGTGCGTTTGGGTAAAGTCAATATCGTCGCCTCCTTCTTTGAGGAGGAGTTCGATAAGACGATTGAAGGTTGCTTTGCTGTAGGCAGATATTTCAATCTTACCCACAGGCTTTGGGCGTTCACTTGCAAGAAGTGCAAGAACGTCATAGAAGGAGAGTTCTAGGTATCGCGCATATTCGACGAATTTGTCCATACTAGGGAAGTTTCCCTTAGACTCCCAGCGAGAGATTGTACTTGAGGAAACACCCAGTTTTCCAGCAAGATACTCTTGTGAAAGACCTTTTCTTAGGCGATTTTCTCTCAGGATCTGAAGTAACTTTTCCATATAGTCAAAGTTATAAACGCATCCTAGCTTGACCAACCCGTTTAGTGCAAGTTCGTGCGCCCGATGCAAGAGGTCTTGCATCAGACGCAAAGTAAATATGAATCGGGCTGCAATGGGGCTAATATAAGATAGAGAGTAATCAAGGTTTCTGGGCAAGAATCTATGCGTTTTTTCGCTCAGCTCCGCGAGGACACTGGTGCACGGTGCAAGACCCTTTATATATAAGGGCTTGCACCGTGCACCAGGCAGTGTAGCAGGGAATTCTGTAAATCTTTATGGGTGAAGGCTTTGGTCAATGGTTCTTTTTTATGTACCTTTGCATCCAAGAAAAGAGAGCTGTTTCGCTTTCGATAGTCCGTCAGAATGGTAGTCATAAGTCAGTCAAAAAACTGCTACATTTTTGCTACACTACCACTTGAACGAATCAGTTAGGCAGCTGTTATACAACGAAATACGAGAGAGTCGTTCATTTCCCTCTCTCTCCGCAAATAGCCGTAGCTCATTGAGCTATGGCTATTTTCTTTATTATGATCGGAACTTGCTCTTTTGTTTCGATACTGTACTTTGAAATCCGGGAAGCTTTCTACATAAGTTTGCTTGCAACAAGAGTAGGCTACACTCGTCGCAAAAAACCGTTTTTCCACAAACATGAGTCTTGGGAGCAGAGAAATATTACTACTTGTAACTTTTATCTCGTTTTTGATTTATACCTTTGTTGGAGTGCATTTTAATGGACATAAGGAGAGCATGTTGTTCGCATCGGCTTTGTCGTTGCGATGTGGAAACTCTCCCCAACAACAAATACCATTAGATTTGCCCGTTTCAATTCTCCGCGATTGGAACACGAACATCTTGGTGGCAGTAAACAAGATTCCATCGGGAAAGATTGAAAACGTAATTCTTTATACCTTTCATATTTAATCACCATGCCGTATCCCATAGAAGACAAACTGGTTATCGCTGTATCATCGAGTGCTCTCTTTGACATGCAGGCGTCTGATGCCATATTTAAGCAGGAGGGGGAAAGCGCTTACAGAGAATATCAACAGAACCATATTGACGATCCGCTTGGAAAAGGTGTCGCATTTCCTTTCGTGAAGAGATTGTTGGACCTAAACAAGTCGTTCACAAAGGAACAACCGATTGAGGTGATTCTCTTTTCCAAAAACAGTCCCGAGGCCGGCTTACGGGTATTCCGGTCTATTCAGCACCACCAACTGAATATATCTCGCGCATGCTTCTCCTCCGGAAACCCAAATCATCAGTACCTCCCTGCATTCAACTCAACTTTATTTCTGACAACTAATGCTGAGGAGGCTAAGGAGGCGTTGGCTAACGGGATCACTGCCGGCGTCGTCGGAAAACAGGAAATTCATGATTCTAACGAAGAGGGGCTGTGCTTAGCCTTTGACTTTGACGGGGTGATTGCAGACGATAGTTCTGAAAAGTATTATCAAGAAAAGGGATTGGAGGCTTATCAGGAATACGAAAAAGTGTTTGGTAGCCATCCTTTGAAATCGGGTCCCATTGCTGAGCTACTGAAAAGGATCTCATCTTTTCAGCAACTGGAACGCACGAAACAGCAAGCGGAGCCCGAATACCAACGAATGCTGAAAACCGCAATTATTACGGCTCGTAATGCGCCTGCTCACGAGAGAGTGGTATTTACACTTCGAAGCATGGGGATAGAGGTAGATGAGGTCTTTTTTATGGGAGGAGTGGAAAAGGCTCGATTGCTTAATATCTTGAAGCCTCATATTTTCTTTGATGACCAGACAATTCATTTGGAACATATCAAAGATGTTGCGGGCGTGCACATTCCCTTTGGCGTTGCAAATGCCGGAAACGTCGTACAGGAAATCTAACCGGTGGATTCTATAACGTAATTGTGCGGAAATGAAATGTGACTTTCTGAAATAAACGAACTCCGGAATGCCATCCCAAGTATCGTCATGACCATTTGATGAAGATGGTTTCTGCTCTCTCGGCTTGTTCTGCCTTACGGTTGGCGTGAAAAATTTGGTCATGCGAATGGAAATCGGCCGTTACAAGTGCAGGCGTGCGAATTGTGATACTTGGTGCCAGTTCGTATAGAAAAAAGTATTCCTATACTCGAAATGCATGGTCGATCTAAGTAAGAATAAGCGTATGCTACTTTCTCATAACGAAAGTGGCACACGCTGATTAGTGGATAAAGGCGGCAATACAAACTTCTTGCTTTATCTGTTTGTATAGTAAGTCTATCATCGAAGCGGAAACTTTTAGCCTTTGCGCTCAATTGTGTCTCAAGTCAGTTGCTTTGAAAGGGGTAATGGATAAGAGGAATCTCTTCTCACTGCCGTCTGATATGAACCAAGGGGAGCGCAATGGGTTTTCTAAGTTGCGGATGAGGTGAATGTCGCGAGCCGGTGTATTGCCTTCGGCGAGGAGAAAGGCTTTTTTCCCGTTCTTATTGACGGCGACATCGACAACAATGACGGCATGGCCAAGAAATTTGCCATTTCGTGCTGATGAAGGAAGTCATCGAAGCGCACTTGAGAAGCTTCAAGTTGCAGTTTGTTCTCGGGGGCTTCTCTATTTTAGAGTGTTTCTTTTAAATTATTTACACCTTGCTCTACATTTTCTGCAAGCACCTTGTAGAGTCCAAAGCGTTTCGGCTCTTTGAACTGCTTGAGAAAGTTCGTCATGAAGTTCTTGAGCAGTCCATCTTTGTTGCTGAATTTGAGAAAGCTACTCTGTTGCGCTTCCTCAGCTGGGTCGGTTTTAAGCTTCCCTTTCTCATCGATGTCGGAGACTACGGAGAGCTTGCCCACTTCCGCCTCGTTTTTGACCTCCGTGCGGTCTTCCAATACCAGCACGTAGTCGTCCGTGTGATTGTTGTCCATAACGCACTTAGTTGATTGGTATTTAATATCTAAGGAGCAAAAGTACAGACTGAGACAACGCATTCAGCAGGGTGAGGATAAGTCAGGAAAAGAAAGGGCAAAGTGGGAAAGCATAAAAAACTTCGCATAATTATTGTTATGCCCAATTCTAATCATTATCTTTGCATTAATAACACAATAAGAATAAAGAAGAATCACCTTATGGCAGTGATAAATAGATAAAAGTCGGTGTTAGCTGAGAAGCAATTGACAGGGAAATGGCTCGCTGAGCGGATTGGCAGTCTGAGAATCCAGTTTCCAAGTGGTGTTCGAATAAGCACAGCCATCTCTTGAGAGCCTCGTTGAGATAGCAAAGACTCTAGACATTGACGTAAAGGATCTACTGATATCCACCAAAATATAGCAATGAAGCTGATAGACAACGTACATACAACACTTGCAGACGATCTACGCACCACTCTTACGTCCGGGAGTCGTCTGTCTATTGCAGCCTCCTGTTTCTCGATTTATGCTTATCAAGAACTTCGAAAGGAATTAGAGAAGATAGAGGAACTTCGCTTTATCTTCACCTCTCCTACCTTTATTGCAGAGAAAGGGAATAAAGCTCAACGTGAATTTTATATTCCTCGTCTTAATCGTGAGCGTAGTCTGACGGGAAGTGAGTTTGAAATACAGCTCCGCAACGAACTGACGCAAAAGGCCATTGCACGAGAGTGTGCGGATTGGATACGTCGCAAAGTACAATTCAAATCCAACCGCACAAAGGAACATATGATGGGCTTCGGGGTGGTGGACGAAACTTCCTACATGCCACTAACTGGCTTTACAACTGTTGATCTTGGTGTAGAAAGAGGCAACAATGCCTACACAATGATTCACAAAGCGGATGCGCCTTTTAGTACTAGTTATGCTCAGCTCTTTGAGCAACTCTGGAACGATAAGGAACGCCTACAAGATGTGACCAACGAGGTCGTAGAGAGTATCTCAAGCGTCTACAAGGAAAATCCCCCTGAGCTCATCTACTTTATCACTCTCTTTAATATCTTCCGAGAGTTCTTAGATGACGTTTCAGAGGATGTGCTTCCTAACGAGGCTACCGGCTTCAAGGAAACTGCTGTTTGGAAGAAGCTTTATAAGTTTCAGCAAGATGCCTCCTTGGGGATTATCAATAAGCTAGAGAAATACAATGGTTGCATCTTGGCCGATAGTGTCGGTTTGGGTAAAACATTTACTGCTATCAGCGTCATCAAGTATTATGAGCTACGCAATAAGTCAGTGCTCGTGCTCTGTCCTAAAAAGCTGTATCACAACTGGAGTACCTATCGCAATAATTACAAGAACAACCCGCTGCAGGCAGACCGTCTTCGCTATGACATCTTATATCATACCGATTTGGGGAGAACAGGCGGAGATAGCAATGGAATTGACCTAGAGAAAATCAATTGGGGTAATTACGACTTAGTGGTTATTGACGAGAGTCACAACTTCCGCAATGGAGGCAAAATCTCCACCGATGCTGAAGACCAAAATCCTCGCAAGAACCGCTACCTTCGTTTGCTCGATGAGGTTATTCGTCAAGGTGTCAAGACCAAAGTCTTGATGCTTTCAGCAACGCCTGTGAACAATCGCTTCAACGATCTGAAGAATCAGCTGGAGTTAGCCTACGAAGGAGATGCAGAATCCTTTGATAAGCTATTGAATACAGAAAGCTCCATCGATGATATCTTTCGGCAAGCACAACGGGAATATAATCGTTGGAGTAAGTTGCCCGAAGCAGAACGCACCACCGAGGCTCTACTTAGCGCACTGAGTTTTGACTTCTTTGAGGTGCTGGATAGTGTGACGATCGCTCGCTCTCGCCGCCATATTGAGCAGTATTATGATACGACAGAAATAGGTACGTTCCCAGAGCGTTTGCCTGTGCTTTCGCACCGTCCTCAGCTAACCTTGGAGACCAACCTCATCAACTACAATCGCATCTATACATTACTGTCGGATTTGAATTTGGCGATCTATACTCCTTCGGACTTTATTCTTAAAAGCAAAATGGATAAGTATGCGACAATAGACGACGAGGGAAATGTTAGCGGTCTGAGCCGTTCGGGGCGCGAGTTGGGTATCCGTCGGCTGATGTGCATCAATATGCTCAAGCGATTGGAAAGCTCTATTCATTCGTTTTGTCTCACCTTAGAAAGGCTTATGAAGCTCTTAGATGGCACTTTGTCTAAGATTGAGCAGGTGGAGAACGGTAAATCGTTCAAGGTAGAGCAATACGACTTTGATGAGGGCTTAGACATCGATGATGTCAATGACGAATTGCTTATCGGTGGCGGAAAAGCTACTATTGATTTGCAGGATATGGACTATCTCTCATGGAAGAGATTTCTCTCCGATGATTGGCAGATACTGCAATCATTGCTCACCGAGGCAATAAAGATTACGCCTGACAAGGACGCCAAACTGCAACACCTGCTTGCTGATATTGAGCATAAATTTGCGCACCCCCTCAATGAGGGTAATAAGAAGGTGATTATTTTTACGGCTTTCTCCGATACGGCCGAATACTTGTATAGCACCTTAGCAGAGACTATTCTGGAGCGACATGGCTTGCATAGTGTCCTCATTACTGGGGGCATCGATGCACGTAGCACCTTGCAATTGCCCCAGCGCCATAAGATGACTTTCGACACGGCACTCACGCTCTTTTCGCCTCTTTCCAAAGACAAGGCAGCCTTACTCCCTAACGTCTCAGGTGAAATCGACATTCTCATTGCTACTGACTGCATCTCTGAGGGTCAGAACCTGCAAGACTGTGACTACCTCATCAACTACGACATTCATTGGAACCCAGTACGTATCATCCAGCGTTTTGGACGTATTGATCGTATAGGATCTCGCAATAGCTGCATACAGATGGTCAACTATTGGCCGGATATTCAACTTGACGAATACATCAACCTGAAGGCGCGAGTCGAGAACCGCATGAAAGCGTTGGTGATGGCCGCTAACGGTGATGACAATCTGCTCTCCGATGAAGAAAAGGGCGACCTCGAATATCGTCGCAAACAACTCGAACGCTTGCAAACAGAGGTGGTGGATCTTGAGGAAATGAACACGGGCATATCTATCCTTGATCTCGGGCTCAACGAGTTTCGTCTTGATCTACTCGACTACGTCAAGCGAAATGGTGATTTGGAGCAAACGCCCTCTGGTTTGCATGCCGTGGTGTCAAGTAGCGACAAGATGCCTCCCGGTGCGATATACATCCTCAAAAACCTCAATGCCGGTGTAAATATCGATCGCAAGAATCAATTACACCCTTTCTATATGGTCTATGTGTCGATAGAAGGCGATGTCGTGGTCAATCATCTCTCTCCCAAACGCCTCCTCGATTTGATGCGCTTGTCTTGTCGTGGTAAATATACCCCGTTGCTGGATTTGTGTAAACTTTTCAACAAGGAAACCAAAGATGGAAGCAAAATGGATACCTACAGCAAACTACTGCGCCAAGCTGTTGAAAGTATCATCCTGGTGAAATCTGAACAAGAAACAGACAGTTTGTTTTCTGTAGGGGTCACTACCGCTTTAGAGCATAAAATAAAAGGACTTGGCGACTTCGAGCTCATAGCTTTCTTGGTCGTCAAATAGAAAGATGTAACGAAGAACAAAGCCCATGATCAACAACCCGCTTGGTTTCCCCACCACAACCATTGTAGACAAGAAAGTGCCCAAAAAGGCTTTCTATGAGCATGCCAAACCACAGCACAGCAATGCACTGAAGGATTTCCTTACTTCGACATTTGAGAGCATCACATGGCTCTATAAGTTACATTCCTCTACAATCAAAGTTGCTGATGGAAAGCAAGTACATGAGATAGACGTCTTCATCTGTCAACTCAAGAAAGCTGACTACGACAAAAAGATGCTCTCTGAGATGGATGCGCTTGTTCCTAGGCAAACCATCTATTTGTTCGAACATCACGGAGTTTTTGAGCTGCTGGCACAGTATAAAGCCGTCAATGAACAAGGTGATATCGTCATCCCACACCGCAAGTGGGAACATATCAAGCCAGTAGACTTATCCACGGCGCCTTTGTCCCTTGAGATTTGCTACAACATGGACGCTCTCTATGCTCACTTCATCGGGCGAATCTCACAGTTGGGAACTACAACAGAAGCCGACTATCGAGAGGCCAACGAACTCCGACAACAATGCGAAGATTTGCAAAGGCAGTGTGACGCCCTACACAATAAAAAGAAGAAAGAAAGGCAATACAACCGACGCCTTGAAATCAGTAGGCAGCTTAAGCCACTACAAGAACAACTACACAAGCTGGAGACAACATTAAAATCAATAATCAAATAGAATCTATGAACCCAAAGAAACTAGAGAGGCAATCGCTCGATGGTTGTAAACTCAATCTGGAAGCACTCTACGCCATTGCCCCTTCATGCTTTACTGAAATACAAGACCCTAAAACGGGAGAAACGAAGCGTGTCGTAAACTTCGACATCCTCCGCACCCTCCTGGGCGACGATGCCGTGGAGGGAGAGCACGAGATGTATCAATTCACCTGGCCGGGCAAGCAAAAGGCGCGCCGAGAGGCAGCTGCCGAGACTACAGAAACGCTACGTCCTATTCCTGAAGATTCTGTAGACTGGGACACCACCGAAAACATCTATATTGAGGGCGACAACCTGCGTGTCTTGAAGCTCCTGCAAAAGAGCTATCTAGGCAAGGTCAAGATGATTTACATCGACCCGCCTTACAACACGGGTAAAGACTTCGTTTATCACGACGACTTTTCGCGCTCAGCTACTGAAGAAAATTTGGTTGCGGGTAATATCGATGAAGAGGGTAATCGTTTTCGAGTAAATCCTGACACTAATGGACGCTTCCACTCGGACTGGTGCTCTATGATGTATAGTCGCCTTCTGGTAGCGCATAGTCTCCTCAGCGAAGATGGCGTAATTTTCATCTCTATTGACGACCATGAGGTGCATAACCTGCGCAAAATCTGCGATGAGGTCTTCGGGGAAAGGAACTTTGTGGCAGAATTGATTTGGGAGCAAGGGAGAAAGTCTACAGGAAAAACTATTGCGATAAATCACGAATATTGTCTCATTTACAGCAAATCCCTTCCATTTTTAATGGATTTAGTATCAAGAGGAAAACGCTATTGGAAACAAAAAAAAGAAGGGCTTGAATCACTTTATGAAAAGGAGCAAGAACTTCGCAATAAGTACGGTGAAGACTTATATGCAATAAATACTTCTTATAGGAAGTTTCTCTCCTCTCTTCCTCAGACATCTCCATCTTTCTCTCACAGACACTATAGATGCATTGATGAGAAGGGTATATATTTTCCTGCAGATGCTTCCGCTCCAGATTCTCCCGAAACGAGATGCCACAAACCTTTGATACATCCGACAACTGGAAAAGAATGTCCTACACCTAGGTTAGGTTGGAGATATACAGAAGAAACTTTAATGTTCTTATATCGTGAAAACCAATTTCATTTTGGCATAGATGAAACAACAATTCCATGCATCAAGAGGTATTTAGTAGATACCGAATATGAAGTTGCATCGAGCGTTTTCTATAAAGACGGAAGAGGAGCTTCTAACCGATTATCTAGTTTATTTAACGGGAAAGTATTTGATTTCCCAAAAGATGAAGATATCATAGAAGGTTTTATCAAACTTACCTGTTTAGAAGATAAGTACTCCCTCATCCTCGACTTCTTCTCGGGCTCAGCAACGACCGCCCATGCCGTGATGCAGCTCAATGCTGAAGATTTGAAGGCAGGGAAAGAGGGCAAGCGCAAATATATCATGGTGCAGCTTGAAGAGGAAACACCCGAGAAAAGCGAAGCCCGCAAGGCAGGCTATAACACCATCCCCGAGATAGCCAAGGAGCGTATCCGCCGAGCAGGTAAGAAGATTCTGGCGGAAAATCCTGAATTGGCAGATTCTCTCGATACGGGCTTCCGTGTGTTCAAGCTCGACAGCAGCAACTATGAGGAGGTGAGCAAGACGCCCAATGAATATGACCAAGCGCAGCTCGACCTCTTCCTCGACAATATCAAGACCGACCGCAACGACCTCCACCTCCTCTTTGGGGCGATGCTCTCGTGGGGCGTCCCTCTCTCGCTCTCGCAACCCCTACAAACGCAAGTGGTGGATGGCTGCACCATCTACAACGTGACCGATGGCGAACTGGTGGCGTGCTTTGCCGAGAAGGTGACAGAGGCGGTAGTAGAAGCTATGGCTGCCCTCCAGCCCGAGCGCGTGCTCTTCCGCGACAGTTGTTTTGCCGAGGACAAAATGAAAATCAATCTCTTTGAGCTCTTCAAACAGACACTCGATTGGGACGAGCGAGAGGCCTTGGACAACATCAGGGTGATTTAAGCCCTTAGCACTTACGTCTTTGAAATCAAAAGATGGACGAACAGAAAAGAATAATCATCTATACGGATGAAAGTGGAAGTACCAAGATAGACGTGAAGCTCGAAGATGAAACTTTATGGCTTACGCAAGCGCAGATGTGCGAGTTATACCAAACCAGCAAGTCTAATGTAAGCGAGCATATCAAGCATATCTTCGAAGAAGGGGAATTGCAGGAAAATGCAGTTGTTCGGAAATTCCGAACAACTGCCTCAGACGGCAAAACCTACCTTACCACCCATTATAATCTAGACATGATTATTGCCCTTGGCTATCGTGTGCGGAGCATCATTGCGACGCGTTTCAGACAGTGGGCAACCATTCGGTTGAAGGAATATATCACCAAAGGCTTTGCTCTTGATGACGAACGGCTTAAAAAATTGGGTGGTGGCGGTTATTGGAAAGAACTTCTTGAACGTATTCGCGACATCCGTGCCACTGAGAAGGTGATGTATCGGCAAGTGTTAGAGATTTATGCCACCAGTATCGACTATGATGCTCGCGCATCAGTGTCACAGAGATTCTTTCAAAAGGTGCAAAACAAGATACATTATGCCATTCATGGGCATACGGCTGCCGAACTCATTGTGTGTCGGGCTGATGCCGAAAAGGATTTTATGGGGTTGCTCACATTTAAAGGCAATCAGCCCACACTCATAGAAGCACGCACGGCCAAGAACTATCTTAATGAGAAAGAACTCCGCGCCATGGGGCAGTTGGTATCAGGGTATCTCGACTTTGCAGAACGCCAGGCAGAGCGAGAACAGCCCATGACCATGAACGATTGGGCAAACTACTTGGACAAAATACTCACTATAACTGGCGAAAAACTCCTGCAAGATGCTGGAAGCGTGACGCATGATGAAGCTATGCACCACGCCACAACAGAATACCGCAAATACAAGCAACGCACCATTAGCGACGCAGAACAAGATTATCTCAATGCGATTAAGCACTTGGGGAATATCAATCAAAACGAAGCTCAGCATGAAGATTAAATATAAACATCAAGGTTTCCAAGCCGAAGCCGCACGCAATGTGGTGAGGGCGTTTCAAGGGCAGGCGTTTCACAATGGACTAATTTACATCAAAGATCAAGGGAAGAGACAGGACGACAATGGGCTGTTTAATGGCGAGGCGGTGCAAGGCTTCTGCAACGCTCCACTTTCTCTTCAGCGCAACCACATTGCAGAGAATGTGCGTGCCCTGCAAATAGAGCAGGGACTTAAACCTATTGAGAGCCTTGAGGGCGAGGGCATACACCTCACGGTGGAGATGGAGACGGGTACGGGCAAAACCTATACCTACATCAAGACCATGTATGAGCTGAACAAGCACTATGGTTGGTCTAAATTCATCGTCGTGGTGCCGAGTGTTGCTATTCGTGAGGGCGTGTACAAGAGTTTCACGACGATGGCAGACCACTTTGCCGCAGAATATGATGGAAAGCGCATCACGAGCTTTATCTACAACTCTAAGCAGTTGGGCAAGATCGATACTTTTGCCAATAGCAATAGCTTGCAGGTGATGATCATCAATATGCAGGCTTTCAACAGTTCCTTTAACGAGGAGAAAAACAAAGAGGGGCGTGGAGGCGATGCCGCGGCACGTATCATCTTCGACGAACGTGACGAATTTGGCAGTCGTCGCCCCATTGATGTGTTGGCCAAGACCAACCCCATCATGATTATTGACGAACCGCAAACTGTGCTGGGCAGGGCCGCAAGCAATGCCACACGCGCAGGGTTGAAGCGTTTCAATCCGCTCTTTACGCTGCTCTATTCTGCTACGCACCGTGAGGTGATGAACATGGTTTATCGACTAGACGCGATTGATGCCTACAACAAAAAGCTCGTCAAGAAAATCGAGGTTAAGGGCATCCGCCAAGTGGGTCGCACTGCCACCAATGGCTATATCTACCTCAACGAGATTGTGGTACAGAAGGGTAAGAATCCCCAAGCTCGCCTGAGCTTCGACACGCTGAGCAGTGCGGGCTCAGTGCGACAACTCACGAAGTTGGCAGGAGAGGGCTTCGACCTCTACGAGCAAAGTGGAGAGTTGGTAGAGTACAAGCAAAACTTTGTGATTAAGGATATAGATGGTCGGGCAGGCACGGTGACCTTTCTCAACGGTGTGGTGCTCCACGAGGGCGATGCCGTGGGCGAAGTGACGGAAGACACAATGCGCCGCATGCAAATTCGTGAAACCATAAAGAGCCACATCGAGCGCGAACGACAACTCTATCCTAAGGGGATTAAGGTGTTGAGCTTGTTCTTTATAGACCATGTAGAGAGTTATCGTCTCTACGGCCAAGGAGGAACAAGCAATGGCAAGTTTGCCGAAATGTTTGAAGAGGAGTATATCCGTGTGGTCGAGGAGATGCAGCCCACCTTTACAGACGAAGCATTTATGCGCTACTTGTCGCTCCAGCCCGTGAGCAAGACGCACAACGGCTATTTTTCTCAAGACAAAAAGACGGGCAACTTTGTCAATCCCAAGACGCAAAAAGAGGCGAAAGAAGGCAGTAACGATGAGAGTGCTTACGAGCTGATCATGAAAAACAAGGAAGGTCTGCTCAGCCTCGACGAGCCTACACGTTTCATATTCTCTCACTCGGCATTGAGAGAGGGTTGGGACAATCCGAATGTGTTTCAAATCTGTACGCTCAAAAACACCGCCAACGAAATAGGTAAACGCCAAGAGGTGGGGCGCGGTATGCGTCTGTGCGTCAATAAGCACGGCGAGCGTCAAGATGCCGATGTGTTGGGCAGTGGAGTCTTTGATGTCAATATCCTTACGGTCATTGCCAGTGAGAGCTACGAGCAATTTGCCAAACAACTTCAAAATGAGATTTCGGAGCTAGTGAGCAGTCGCCCTGTGGTCATTACCCCCACGCTTTTTGTGGATCATGTTTACGAAACAGCAGAGGGAGCGAAGGTGAAAATCACTGTCGATGATGCACGCAAGATTTACAACAAGCTCATTCGACAAGACTATATCGACGACGATGGTCGCCTCACAGAGACTTATCACGAAGCCAAAAGAAATGATAACCTCGAACTCGGAGAAGAGTTTCAGCCCATCCTATCGGGTATTGTACAGACGCTCGACAGTGTGTTTGATTCGAAGAAAATCAACATAGATGACTCTCGCAAGCCCAAAGAAGCCAACTTCGATGAAGAGAAGTTTAAGAAGAAGCAGTTTCAAGAACTGTGGAAACGTATCAATGTCAAGACCTATTATAAGGTAGACTTTGAGACGACAGAACTTGTTGAAAAAGCCATTGACGCCATAGACAAACATCTTAGCGTGACAGAGATACGCATAGTGGTAGAAGAGGGTGTGATGGAAGAAATACGGGATAAGGAGCAGCTCGAGGCTGGTACTGCCATGAAGCAGACCAAAGCTAAAACTTATAACGTAAGAGAGACAATCGGTACAGGAGTGAAATACGACCTTATCGGCCGTCTGGTGATGGAAACTGGTCTTACGCGCAAGACTTTGGTAACAATTCTCAAAGGCATTCGCCCAGAAACGTTCTATCAATTCCGAATGAACCCCGAGGAGTTTATTCGGAAGACAGCAAACATCATCAACGACGAGAAGGCAATGGCCGTGGTGCAGAAGATTTGCTACGAACGCACGGGCAACACTTATGATGTGGATATATTCACAGAAAGCACTATCCGAGGCAAGGTTGGCATCAATGCCATAGAAAGCACCAAATCACTCTACGATTTGGTGGTGGTAGATAGCGAGGGTGTCGAAAAGAAGTTCGCCGAAGCATTAGAGACGCACGAAGAGGTAGCTGTGTACACGAAGCTCCCCAAAGGGTTCTACATAAACACACCTATGGGACACTACAACCCCGATTGGGCAATAGCCTTTAACGAGGGCACAGTAAAGCACATCTATTTCATTGCCGAAACTAAGGGCAACGAATGGCAACGCTCTCAGCTACGTGGAGTCGAAGATGCCAAGCTCGAATGTGCTGCTCGTCACTTTGAAGCCATCAGTCAAGGCGGCAATATCGTCTATGGTGTAGCGAAAGACTATAAGACATTGTATGATAAGGTGATGAAGTAAAAACAACATCAAAATGAAAGAAAGTTATAAAGTCGTACTTCGATGCGCTATTTGTGGCAGCGAAGATCACTTTGAATTCAATGAAGATAAATCGTACATTAAATGTACTTTCTGCAATCGAGAGTATCTTGGAGGGATAGATGAGCTAAAAGAACTCAATCAAGAAGTTCTTGACGAAAGGATGGGAAATATAAGGAAAAATGTAGCTACACATATCAAAGATGCACTGAGCAAAGCTTTCAGTGGAAATAAAAACATCAAATTAAAATAGAATGGATTGGATAGATCTCGTAAAAGATTGGGGTGGACACATTTTGTCTGTACTCGGAATTGTAGGCGGATTGTGGGCATATGTTAGGCACGACAAGAAGCTGAAGCTTCAAGAGAAAGATATCAACGAATTGCAATTCAGACAACTAAAAAGATCAGAAGACAAAGAACTACAAGCCGAGATAAAGGCTTGTCTTGTACCAACAGCTAAAAGTCATAGGATCCGTTTTGTAAACTCAGGACTATCTAATGCACTCAATGTAAGAGTTGAAATTCTTACACCTCAAGAATATCTTACGACGGTTTTTTATGATAAGAATTGGGGACCATACGCAATGATAAATCCACAATCATATAGAGAAGAACGATTTGGTCTGTGTGGGGGGCATCCTAAGGAGCTTTTAATCAAAGTCACTTGGGACGATGCCTTCCAGAATAATAGAACCTCGACACTTTCTGTTCCTCTGTAATCCACTATCATTGTAAGGTATTCCTATCCTACTCTCTCACCAAATGTTTCAGGGCTGGATCATTCTTAATCCGCTCAATCTCACTCTCACTAGCGACAAGGGTTAGGATGTCCTGTTTTACACACTTGTAATTGGCTTCGATAGTCTCAAAGAGACTATCGAAGCCATCTTTGTTTTTGAAGTCTGCGATGATCGGAATGGGTTGGTAAACCTTCATTTCAGCAGAGACTTTAGCAGAGTTTACTACGATTTCTGCGTGGAAAATCTTTTGGTCGATACGCTCGGAAGTTGTCGGAGACAGCTCCGACAAACATGTCTTGCGTGAGGTTGGAGATTTTGGAAACAAGGATAAGACTATCGAGTTGTGTGGAGATGGAGGTAGACTTGTCGTTGCGATTGATGGTCATCGACTGCCGTTGCTGAAGCACTTTCCCGAAGCGTTCAGAAAGCGTCTTGGCAGTCTCGCCAACCACCTGCCCAGAGAAAACATTTCCCACCGTGTTTTGGATGACCTTACTCTCCTTATCTCCGTAATCACGGGTAGATGTGAGAAATCTTGAAAGCCGAGACAAACTGCCACTTTGTGACTTCGGGCAGTCGCGATAAGGTTGTCCAAGCCACGGAAGTAGATGGTAGGTAGCTCGTCTATGATGACCGAAGATTTGAGCTATTTTTTCTTGTTAATGAGTTTCACGATGCGCGAATTGTAGAGTCCAAGTGCTGCTGAGTAGATGTTTTGGCCGTCGGGATTATTGCCTACAAGCAAGACCTTTGGTTCACATGGGTTGCTGATGTCGAGTAAAAAGTCATCTCCGGTCATCACCCAATAAAGGGCGGGCGAAATCATACGTGAGAGCGGTATCTTTGCCGAAGCAATCTGTCCCTGCAGTTGGTCTTGCACGCCACCCTCCCACGCATCCATAAAGGGCAAAAGGTAGTTCGCCGACTCATCATAGGCAGTGAGGATGGGAAATATCTGTGCATAGGGGCGATTGAGAAACTCAATGGCGTGTGGAAAGGTGCAATACTTGCCATCCTCATAAATTTTGAGGAACCAGATGATGGCAGCGAGTAAGATGATGGGCGATTCCACAAAGAAATCTCCCTGCTTCTGTATCCCGAGCTGTTGAGATTGAGCATAATCGTGTAAGCACTTTCGTAGGCATCGGAGATGTCCGTCATAAAGCTCAGGTTGATGGGATTGCAGCGATGCGATTTGCGTGGGTCGTCAAAGTTGATGACAAAGAACTGCGGCTTCACTTCGTAGGCATCGAGGTGCGCCAAGAGATGATTGTAGGCTATCTCAGAGAGGTCGGGGAACTTGTAGTCGCAGATGTACATCGCAAATCCCTTCTCAATCTGTTGCTTGATGTAGTTGTTCACAATCGCATAAGACTTACCCGAACCCGGTGGGCCGAATACCATCGACGCACGGAAGGGATTGACGATGTTGATCCATCCCTTGTTCCACCGCTTGCGATAGTAGAAGCCTGTGGGAAGATTCACCGAATACTCGTTCTCCATCAAACGAGTCTCCTGCATAAAACTCTCATTTTCTAGATTGAAGACATCGTCCATCAGATTATTTTTCAGCAGACGACTCATCCATACGCCAGCCATCAAGAGACAGATATAGCCGAGAGTGAGGGACAAGGTGTAGAACGAAGTAGCCCCCACTGCCGAGATAGGCAAAGCCAGTACCCACCAATTGAAGAAGAAGAAAACAAAGCCCACGGCAAGAGCTGAGTGAATCATCCCCCACGTAATCTTTTCCTCCTTGCCCCCTTAGTGCCTAAGCAGGAAAGAACAAGGAAGACCACACAGAAGAGCTTCGTCCAAAGAATGGAAGGGAATAGGCCCGTAGTAGGCTGAAAGTTGAAGAGTATTTTGTCGATTATACCCAGCGTAAAGTGCCACGATGTGAATACGCTTTAGCAGCACCATGAGCAGTAAATTGGCGATCAATGTGACCCAAATCTGAATATTGATGGCATTGTCACTCTCCCAATAGAAATATCTGAGGGGAAAATTATCTTTGAAGTGCTTGAAAAATACGTCACGCCGGCTTCCGTCATTTCCTCAATCTTGGCATAGCCGATGTAAGTCTGTCAAAGGCCAAGATATCGCCGCTGTGGTAGTTGGAGGGGCGGAACATGAAGGAATCCCCCTTGGCCGCAGAGGTGAAACGAATGTCGGAGGGCACAAACTCGTTGGCATGAATATTGGCGTGAACTTTGATGCCGCCCTTCTTTTTCCCGGTCTTCAGATGCCGCCGACGCCTTTGAAAATGAGATTGGAGAAGAGGGATGTGGTCGTCGAATCGATGATTTGCAAGCGTTCGATCCACTTTGGACACCCACGCCGTCGGCTGTCCGCGGAAAGCACGTGCTTATAAGTGGCGTACAGCTCTCCGTAGATGG
>ERZ773051.517-NODE-517-length-26763-cov-9.846338_pt1 | contig 26763 bp, 25 predicted proteins | sample MGYA00580631_ERZ773051 | MGnify/ENA primary metagenome ERZ773051 (study PRJEB29015, sample SAMEA2738137) | human oral metagenome | biome: human oral; feature: human-associated habitat; material: saliva | place: China | collected 2204 ... | reverse complement strand
GAGCAACGGCCTTCTAAGCCGTGGGTCGGGGGTTCGAATCCCTCCTGGATCACCACTAAGAATGCAGTCACTGCAAGGGTTTATAGCCTTTGCGGTGACTTTTTTATTATCCAGAAATAGTTCGATAGCATATGCCGATAGCATAAATTTACACAATCGTTTACGCAATTAAATATGCTATCGATTTTGAGTTAAAAATCAAACTATAGATAGATATTCTCTACTAATCGGAATTCTTCTTTTTCATCATTGATTGGATGAGCATAGATCTTTATAATCATTTCTGTTGTATCATGTCCTACTAATTTTGCAATAGTGGTATATGGTACATTTGCATTTACAAGATGACTAATATAGGTATGACGGGCTACATGTGAACTGAGAGGCTTATTTATATTGAGCCGCTTACCAACTGCTTTAAAATAACGATTAGTGAAGTTCTTTTTCTCAATAGGACCTGTTCCAATTTGATTAGCTAATACCCATGTACTATTAGAGTTCTCTTTGGCTTCTAGTAGTAATTTGACTAACTTAGAGCTAGTGAAAGGAACTACTCGTTTGCTACTTTCTGTCTTAGTTGCTTTACGGGCTAGTCCTAATTCTGTTTTACCCCATGAAGCGTTGATATGAAGTTTTCCATGTTTATCGTCTAATATCTCTACTTCATTCCAGTACAGAGCTTGTAACTCTCCAATTCGAATACCTGTTTGAAACAATAATAATATTGCATATTCCAGATTGTGCCCCTTAAAGTAGTCTAAGAATAAATTGACTTCTTCATGAGTTAATGCTTGTTTAGGATGGAGTGGAGCAGTAGTGTTTGGTTTGATTAGCCCATCATAAAAGTACTGAGGGATTAAGTCTAAACTATATAGTTTTCTCAGCGTCTGCCGTAATATAACAAAGGTATTTTTGATAGCCGTTGTATGTTGATCAATAAACCTTTGAATTAACCCTTTATTAAGGTCTTTGATGGCTATTTTACTAAAGTAAGGTTTAAATCGGGATTCAATAAGATGAAGGTAGGACTCTTTCGTAGCAGTAGCATTATCTCGTTCTGTAAAGAAACGGAGACAAAAAGAGTAATAGTTTTCATCTGCTGCAGTATTTGACGATTTTGGTTTTAACTTTCTTGCTGTTAATTCATTGATATAGTTTAGTTTATAAACACCTTCATCACGATCTATAATTATCTTTTGTCGATGTTTTTCGGCAGCTTTTTTGCTGGTAAATCCTTTAGAATTATACTTTATGATTTTTCCGTTTTCATCTGTATATAAAGGTAGATTACGGAGGTAGTAATAGCGAATCCCACTTTTTTGTAAAATGCTAGATATACTTCCTTTACCGGTAGGAATTGGAAACATACAATCTCCTTTCTACCATCGAGGAGTATTTGTCCGAAGGTATTGTAATATAGTTTTATCTTATAAGCAAATGAATTTTTTGATGAGAAAATAATTTATAGTCGATAAATAGCCCCATAGGCATATGCCTATGGGGCTTTATTAGTGCTTGAAATAACTGTTTCTCATACGTTCCATGTATTCGTCTACGCTAATACGAGGAATTTTCCATACTCGACTATATCGATAGCATTTTATTTCTCCAGACTTTATTAAGTTGTATGCAGCATTTTTACCGATTCTTAGAATATCACAAACCTCTTCTACGGTTAAGATTTCATTATTACCATTAAAATCCATGTTGATTGTACTCCTTATTGTTTATTTTGGTGATTAAAAAAGAAGAATATAGATGTTAAATGAGTTATAGTAATTAGCAATAATCTAATGATGTCGTCGTTGATTGCTATAGTTTTTCTGACATTTTTGTAGATACTCATTAAGAGCTTCTTCTGTAATACGCCAGCACTTTCTGCCAGGCTCTTTATAAGCTGCAAGTTTACCGCTATCGATTAACTGATATATGACTTGTGAACAGCATCCTAATAGTGAAGCTACTTCGGCTACATATAAAACTTTTTTGTCTATGTACATAGTGGATTAACCTCCTTTCTTATTCATTAATAGTATGTTGCTTTTTTTAATCCCTAATTAGTTTAAATTTCATTATTAGTGTGTAATAGTGGATAAGTTCGATTGTATATTATCTATTTGAATCAAGACTTAGTTATTTATTTTTTTAGGAGGTTTTATTATGTCTGAATGTAGTATTGGAGAAACTTTAGCTGAATTATTACCACGTACGGCGGTAGAGGAGATCATTACAACATATGGTGATGGGTATTCTGCTTTATTTAAGGCTGAAGATGTTGAGTGGAGAAATTCATATGGCATGGGGCCTAATGGAATGAAGAAACTTCGTGCTATTAAGCGATTAATTAAAGACTTAGAAGCAAAGAAAATTAATGAATTATCTGATGCATCTAGGCCTCTAGAGATCTATAAGTCTATGCAGGATATGCAATATTTTGAGACAGAGCATATTCGTGTTCTGTATTTAAATAATCATAATAAATTGCTCAAGTATGATGATGTATCAATAGGTCATACAACTGCGGCTCTTACAGATATTAAATGTGTCTTTTCTATGGCTATTAGGCTTAAAGCTACAAGTATTATTATTGTCCATAATCATCCTTCTGGACGTGTTAAGCCAAGTGAAGAAGATCGTAAACTTACAAAAGATATGAAAGTTGCAGGTGAGATTCTTAATATACCACTTTTAGATCACATTATTATTGGAGCTGGTAGATATTACAGTTTTTCAGAAGAAGGGAAAATCTGAATATATAGTGAACTATTCCATATTTCTGATGAAAATGTAAGGTGATGACTTAGATTATATAGGTTTTCTGTTTTATGAATACAGAAAAGCGTTCTATTTATCAGTATTTGTGGGGTATGTAGCTGTAGAGGTGAAAAGACTAGTATGTAAAAATAATAGTGGTGCTTTACTGAGAGGAGGTGTCATGGACATGGATGCGAACAGAACTATAATTTTTCGCCAAGTAGGTGCAAAAATAGCTTATTATCGGACTTTGCGTGGGTTTACACAAGCAGAACTTGCAGAGAGGATTAGTATTAGTGCTGATACATTAGGGAGAATTGAACGAGGCAAGTATAACAATAATGTATCTTTATCTATGTTACTTGATATCGCTGAAGGGTTGAGCATTGATGTTGTATTATTGCTTACCTTTACAGATGAGGATAAGCGGATGTGGTCGTGTAAAAAGTGTTAGGAAAAGGGGAGTTTTATGGAAGAAAGTACAATTCAATCAGTCAGTCAAGTCATTATGTTGCTTTTCTCACCTATAGCATTATGGTTAGCTTGGCGTTCTACTAAAGCCTGGTATAGCGATTCTATAGTCTTTACCAGTGGTCCGTTTGATTATTTATGGAAGAAAATTCAGACATTCATTATTTTTGCAGTTTTGTATAACTTTATTAACTATTTTATTTGGTGGTTCTTAATAAGCTTTTTCTCAAACCATTGGATTATTGGTACTATTATAGGTATCATTATTTTACTAATACTCGTTATAATTGTTATTGGTATAGCAAGTGATGACTCTAAAGAATAGTAATGATGATACTACTTTAAATAAAACAGAATCAAACCAAGAAGCAATAGAAAGTCCAGTTGTTGAGCAAGAAAACAATGAAGAATCTAAATAATGGCATATTAGAGATACTATCTTTATTTCTGATAGCCGCTCTGAGGTCCTTTACGCTAAAGCCAAAACATTCATGTACTTCTTCTTGGGGTACGAACTAGTATATTTGTATTTTCTTGAAACAATCAAAAAATTCTTGATAACCCATTATATTATTGGAACTATTATCTTCATCGTTATCGGCTTTATTATCTTCGCTATTTTCGGTTTTAGTTTTAACGCCAACAATGATACAGATACTACTAATGAAAACTAAACTTACTAGTTCAATTAAAATGAAAGGATTATTTATCATGAAACTAAAATTCAAACCAATCGCACTCGCTTTAGTGGCAACTATGAGTATCTGCGCATTTACTGGTTGCGGATCTGATTCTACCCCAAAAGAAACCGCGACTACTTCTAATTCTCATAGTGAAGCACCAAAAGAAGACCAAAATCTATTTGCCAATTTAAAATCTTCTTGGATTGGTCAAGCCTTATACCAATCAGAAGCACTCAAATTAATCGATGCACCTGAACAACATAAAAAAGTAGCTGAATTATTAGAGAATCTCAATCCAGAATCTGGTGTTGAATTTGAAATTCGTGAAGGCAATGAATTAGTTGCTAAACCAACAAATGGAAAAAAAGAAGGACTTATTTACATTGGAGAACTAACACCGAATAAACGTCCAACGGGCTGGGGTATTATTTATAACTTATATTACAAAGAACCAGTATTGGTAGGGGAATTCAAAGATGGTCACTTATCTGGATATACAGTTTCTATCTTAAATATGGCTGATTTTTATGCAAATATCGAAGAAACATTATCTGCAGCAGATCTTAAGGCAATGTCCGGCGCAGTCTATAAACTTGAATCCGGTAAGCCAACAGCAATTAGCATTGGTGCTTTCCCTCAATTTAATAGACTAGGGTTGCTAGACTTCTCAGGTTCATTTGATACAAAACCTATTAACGGAAAATATGTCACGTACATTGGAGATACAAAAATCTTAGACGTTTCTATTCCTGATAATAAATTTGTACTTTATGATAATGCGGGTAAAGAACTCTTTAAAGCAGAGAGTATCACTCCTGTAACTGATAGTAGAACTGGTGAAATAATAGGTTACAACTTAAAAGGTATCGGGCACGAATACTATAGCAATGGTAACTTAAAATACGAAGGGGATGCAACTGCACATGTTGGCGCTAGCTCTCTTACTACCAATTACTTTACTAAACAAGGTCAAGGTACGTCTTACAAAGAAGATGGCTCTGTTGAATACAAGGGTGAATGGGTGAACAACAAATACAAATAATACGTCTTACTAAATTTTTATCTAATGGAGGTGCTTCATTATGACGACACCTAATATTGGCATCAAGTCTGTTAAAACTATTATAGTGGGATTTTTTATTCTCTTGAGTAACATTTTTCTAATCTCTGGTTGTGGTAGTTCTCCTGAGAATCCGAAGGCTATAGCACTTGATAAGATTGAAATTCAATCAATGGTAAAAGATATTGCTAAAAATGATGATCCTTCAATCAGTCAATTAAAAGAATACTCAGAGAAGCTAGCAACGTTACCAAATGATGAAGTCTATAACGAAATCTTGAATATGCAAGACTCTATAAATGCATATATCGAAGCTAACCAAAAATTAGATCAACTTAAAGAAAAAGGTGCTAAAAAAGTATCTGCTGATGAGATGAAAAAGCTTGCCAAGACGAACAAAGACTATCAGTACACTTTATACTCACAAGCAAAGAATGCCCTTCAAGCATCATTCCAAAGAAAAGCACAAACGCTACACGAAACCTTTGATGACATGTCTCTCGATGACTATATTAAGCTAAGAAGCGAAAATACAGTTCTCCGTAGATCTGAATTTCAATAATTAAATACAATCTTAAGCACCCTTTCTAGGGTGCTTTTTCTTTACCATTTACACTACCAAGAAAGGATTGTGGTAATATGCCAGCTAAATATTTTATCTGCCCTTCCGGCAACCAAATTCCAATCGCTCAATGCCTTCTGCAATGTCCAGAAGAACAACGTTGCATGTTCCTCCCTACCCTACGTGCGGTTGCCAAATCATTAAACCGCAAACTCGACGCCCCCTCCATCACGGAGCTACTAACAGGCATACGAGAGCAATATTTGAAAAAGATTACAGATTACGCTGTAAATCTTAAAGACCAACTATATGCCATTCATGGTACTGCTGTCCATACGATAAATGAAAACCATACAGATGGTAATCCAGTTGTTGAGCAAGAAAACAACGAAGAATCTAAATAATAGAATATATTACAGCATAGATTATCGATTCAGATACTACTTAGCTTAAAGTAAAAAAGACACTCTTTGGGTGTCTTTTTTTATTGGTTGAAATGAAAGGTTTTTGTTATGGCAAATTATTGTATGAATGATATTGTGTTTTACTCTAAAAATAGAGAACAGATATTGAAGCTTTTTGAGAAGGTGAAATCTACACTTGATAGTTTCAAGTGTGATACGACTTTATTTAAACTACTACAATGTTTAGAGAATCAGTCCTCTTTAGAGATTATTAAGGATAAACGAAACTTTATTATAGATTGTGGCGAGCTTCAACAAGCGGACAATGAGTATTTTTTCCACATGTATACAGAGGCGGCGTGGGTACCACATATAGAAGATATTGACTTACTGTTATCTGCTGATACTTTTTCAGAGATTAAATATGTATATACAGCAGAGGAACCAGGAATGGAAATTTATGTAAATAGTGATGTTGAGCATAAATTTCTAGATAATAAATATCTGTTCTATTATTGGTGCGGTAACGAAGAGGAAGATCAATATTTTTCTAATGAGGACAATCTAAAAGAATATTTGATAACTAAATTCTCTAAAGCAGGAATTAATCGAGAGGATAAGCATAAGACAATGCTTACTAAATTAGAAAATTGGTTAGAAACACGTAATGATAACTTTGGCTGTTATATTCATGAATTCGAATTACCAGAAGACTGTCTTTATGCTTAATACTAGATAAAAAGGAGGCTATACTATGCCAGCTACACAATTTATTTGTCCATCAGGAGAAACAGTACCTATTAAAAAATGTTTATTAAGTTGCTCTGAAAATAAAAGGTGTATGTTTTTACCGACACTTAGAGCCATCGCTAAAAGCTTGGATAGAAAGTTAGATAAACCATCTATTACAGAATTACTAGTAGGTACTAGAGAACAGTATTTAAAAAAGACGTATGAGTATGCTGTAAATCCTAAAGACCAACTATATGCGATTCATGGTACTGCTGTCCACACGATAAATGAAAACCATACAGATGGTAATATGCTTTCAGAGGAGCGGTTATATACAGCGAATACAAGTGGACAGATGGATTTATATGGACAAGTATTAACTAAAGAAGATAATACCCTAGGTGATTTTAAGGTTACATCTTCCTATAAGTTGATGAAAGCGTTAGGTATTTATAAAGTTGATGTACCTACGGGTGAGGTCTATAAGTCGGGGCTTAAGAAAGGCCAACCTAAGACAAAAAAAGAATTTAGGTATGATGGTGTTCATTACCGCATGGATTGGGCTATTCAGTTAAATACATATCGGATGTTATTAGAAGCTGCTGGCTATGAAGTAAAAGATATGGTGATTCAGGCTCTTTGTCGTGATTCTGGTTTACGTATAGCAGCCGAAAGAGGTATTACTGATTCTGTGTATCTTATTCCAATCAATAAGATTAGCGATCATTGGCTAAAAAAATATATAGAAATCAAATCAAGTCGATTAGAGCAGGCACTTCAAAATAATGAGGTGCCTGCTTTGTGTTCTACAAAAGAAAATTGGCATGGAAGAAAATGTGAGGGGTATTGTTCTGTATCTTCTCAATGTAGAGCTCTAGCTGAACAAATGAATATTTTAAAAGAAATTGCATAAAAGGAGTAAATAAAATGAAAAAAGTAGGTTGTATTATTGTGGATGTAGATAAGATTTATGGTGCACGATTCCATGCAGATAAAGGGAGTGCCATTATGGAAAAAATATATTCTTTAACTCGTGAGGGTGAGCTGTTTGATGAATTAGAAAATGTATTTCAAGTGCTAGATGATGAAACAACTGAATTTGGAATTGTATCTACTGAAACTGTTACTACGCATCTTTTGCCCATGGAAGATAAAGGTAATCGTATAGAGCTAGCAGAATTTGTATCTAGTGAGCAATATAATAGGATTTTGGGAAAGCATAGGAAAGATGTACAAGACTTTATTATACGCACTATTGGAAAACGTGAATATTTGTATATGGTATCAATGCCTGTTAGTGTTATTAGTGATCTTTCGTCTGCATTGCATAAAAAGCAGTCTAAGTTTTCCGTAATTGACTATTGGCCACATCCATTACAGGGAAATCATCAGAAAACAGAAAATTCTCTAATTTCTATTATTGAAACAAGTGAAGGTATAAAAGGGTATTTATGGTGGCATGAATTATTGCTTGCACAAGCGACCCTAGGTAATAAAGAAAGTACTAGTGATTTTCTTACTCGCTTACAATCCTTAGATATAGAGAATAGAATGAGCAATCCTTCAGTTTATCTTAGCGTTACACACAATAAAGAAGATTGGAAAAATGCTCTATCTAATTATCGTCAAATACAGTTAAAACCCATTGCTCTTGATAATTCTCTATCTGAAGAAGTTGTCGATGATGTGTTTACTCAGGCTCTAGTAGGCATGGCATATCAATTATTAGGTATTTATTAAGAGAGAAGGAAAATAGAATGGAATCAACAATTTTTAAAAAATTAGCACTTGTTATGGATAAGTGTAGATATATTGCTAAGAGTGGGATTAATGAATTTCATGGATATACATATGTAACGTCGGCTGATTTGTTAGAAATGGTAAATACAGCTCTTTGTGAATTACAAATTGCTACTACTGTAGATATTGAACTATTAGATTTGCGAGAAGTTTCAACTGCAAAGGGAAATATAGATAAGTTAGCAACAATTAAGGCTCATGTTACTTTACATGATTGTGAATCAAATGAAAGCGTAGTGCTTACTGGTATTGGTTCAGGACAAGATAGTGGCGATAAGGCAGTTATGAAGGCTGAAACAGCAGCAATTAAATATGCTTACATGTTGTCTTTGTGTGTAGCTACTGGAAATGATCCAGAAGCAGATAAGTTTGTTGATGAACGGGTTACAACATCAACACCCATAGTACAGTCAAAGGCTAATACATCAAATCATGTATCAAAACCTAAAGTTTCTTCTAGTAATCAATCTTTTGTATGTAGTGATTGTGGTACTGGTATAACAAGCAAAGTTCATTCGTATTCACTAAATAATTATGGCGAAGCATTATGTATGAATTGTCAAAAGCAACATCACCGAGTAGCCTAATGGAGGAATCATATGAATAAAGCAGTTATAACCATTATTCTTGCTGCAATAGCAGCTATAGTTGACCAAGTAATGGATGATGAATAGATATTATTTTGGCTTGGAATTTAAAGTATACAGTTATGAGTTATTGGCGTATAATCATCATGTTATTTTCATATTTGAAAGTGGATTATATTTGGAACTTATAGTATTGGCTTGATTATTAAATTAATAGGATGAAAATAATAGGCCACTTTTGTGTAGATGATTTACATCTAATACATAGAGGTGGTTTATTTTTTGTTCCAAAGTTCCAGCAAATTTACTAAAACTTTTATGTGAGATAGAGACTGATTAAAAATATATTATAAATAGGTATCCTGGTGTAAATTTTTATTTTTATTAATAAAAAGGAGTGCAATTATGGGGAATAATAAGAAAGACTGGTCAGTAGCTGATTTTACTAAAGATTATTATACTAAGATTTATGATAATGAGGTATATCCGCGTTTTGCACATATATCTTTTGAGCAAATTTATGGTTATGCTGAATCTTTTATTAAGAAAGCAGATTATGTATTTGGTGCTAGAAATGATATTAATACTATTAAAAGAACAGGGAGCGCACTATTATTACAGATTGAAGAGTTATTTGAACTCGAGTGTGAGTTTAGAAATAAAATTAAAAATTATCCATCAGATAACTCACGTTCATTACTAGGAATTACCAGGAATCATGATGAATTATTATTTTATATTCGTAGGACGTATCTTGAAGTTTTGCCTGCTACTGTACTACTGATTGAATATATAAAAAAAATGGAAATTGATCGGGACTTGGGGGATAACATTACTAGGAATTTACAAAGCTTTTTCTCAAGCTACAAGGTGTCTGTAGATCCAACTCAGTTAGAAAAAATACAGAAAGAACATAAATCAAAATCTTTGTATTGGGCACAACCTATTCCTACTACGATTTTATTTAAAACTAGTGATAGTGAAAGTGATAAAAAGTATATCATTCATTTACCAGTATTGTATTTAAATCATATTGGAGTTATTCGGTGTCCGATGCATACTATAAAAGGAGACGCTATTACCTTAGATGAGCTAAATATAATATCTTGCTTGCCTGATCAAATAAAACTTAATAGTCTAATTGATACTTGGAATAGTATGACTTCTGAAGTTGAAAAATATAGATCTTTAAAAGATGTCTTTTTCTCTAAGCTCTTTCCTTCTAATGATGAAACGATTAAAAGTGATAGGCATCGTTCTTTTAAACAGGGATTAGAGCGGTTTTATGAGATATTTAATCTGTGTAGTCAGAATCAAAATGCTACTGATAAAAAGGCTTATCTAACTCCTAGTTACTTATCGAGTCATTTGACAGATTTAAAAGCGTTTTATATTTATAGGGCGTACTGTTTATGGAAGTCTGCCAACTCTACTGAACATTATCCTTATTGTAAGTTTCATGAAACGCATCGTTATGATGAAAATACTGAGCTTGAAGATGGTTTAAGGTTTGATGTGAAATATTATAATCAATACCTTAAAGCACGAGGATTATTTGAGGCCGTATCTAATAAATTGGTGAATGGAAAAAAGCAGCAGGATTTAATATTTAAATCGCTATCTAATACGGCCCATATTTATATTGAGGATCCAACCATTTATGATGAGTTAATTGCATTATTTCTTGTAAATCTAAATATTAAAGAAACTGATTTAATGCCTTTGTTGTGTAGTAGAGTGAGCAGGGATCAGAAGCAAGAAGCCTTATATCAGGCAGTTCATCAAATTGATTTTCGCCAGGAAATAGATTGGTTTAAGAGAACAATATTCTCTAAGGCAGCGTTTTATCAATTCTCTTACATTAACAAAGTTCCAAGGAGTGTGCTTTTAATTAGTCAGTTGTATTTTTATCAATGTATATACCAAGAACGACTCCAACAAGATGTTTTTAAGACACTTCAATCTGATTGGAAAAATATAGAAGCGTTTACAGAAGAGAACATTAGTCATTTGAGCGAATTAATCGATGAAAATACGGAGGCAATCTTTTCTTGGATAAAAAGTGAGTCAAAGAACTTGAAGCTGGAGGGAACAGAATTTCAGAGGATATTAATTGATAATCAAGTATCAAGAGTAGCACCTTTAGAGGATGAGGTGAAGAGTGAGATTTGTCAGTTGATCTTTAAGGAACCAACTTGTAATCTATCAGCATATATGAGCTCTATAATTCCACTTGTACCAACTCTGGGAAAGAGCGTTCTATCATCTGATGAATTGAAATACTGGTTATATCTTGTATGTATAGCTTTTTATTTAAAGAAGACTTATTTAACTGATCCAAAACAAAAGTCAATAAAGTTTGAATCTATAAGGTCTCTTCCCGGTAAGGAAAGAAAAGTTTCACCATATACAGTGATTAATAGTCAGTATTATGAAAAAATACCAGTATTGTTTAAGGTGGTGAGTAGTGACTTATATAAAGATGACCAAGAGCTGCCATTAATTTATAAGAAGTATTATAAGTGGTTAGCAGAAGGGTTACCATATACTATAAATATTGAAAATATTTGGGAGCAGGAATGGTATTTACCACCTGATATATATGGGTTAAATGGTTTTACTAGATGTGCGATTTATCATTTGTTAGGTTTACTATTTTTTAAGTATTATGAAAAAAAGGTGCCTCGATATTATGCTAAAAATCGTGAGGAACAACTTTCGTTTGATGCTTATTTGAAAAATATAATGTATGATGACTATTGGATTGATGACTATATTAGTTATCTTCAAATACTAAATGGGAGAATAAATCCTAGTTGGTAAAAGGTTTAGTAATTCCATAAAATAATTTGTAGCAGGCACATTAGTGCCTGCTTTTTTTTATGGAATTACTAAATGTTTTACAGGTAAGATTTATTACAGTTTTCAAACCATGAAGAATAGGCGGGTTTTCCATATACTGTGTATATAACATCATTAAATTTGTGATGGTGTTAATTTTAGAAAGGAGGTTTCTATATGGAATTTATACAAACCATTGATATTAGGGCCGCTAAGAAGCCCTATAGCGAAGTGAAATTCTTAGATGCATTAAAAAAACAAAATGCGTTATTCACCTCTGATGATGTTTTATATTTAAGACTTGAAAATAATTTGGCCCACATAGTACCTGCGGGTAATAATGGTCAATTAATGTTTCGCAGACATTTATTAAGTAGTGAAGCATCTCGCGTGATTAGTCAACAGGCATTAGATAATGCCATTAAAAATATTATGGTTGATCCTGAATTTGAAGCGAAAGATTTATCTATCGCAAATGATAAAGTCCTATGGAATAATGGGATACTAAATCTTTTGAATGGTGAGTTCACCGATGGGGATGCGACATCTTTAGATGGCGGAGCATCCCCATCGGTGATATACCTCTATAAAATTAATGCTGACTATATTAAAGGTGCCTCTATAGAGGATGCGAGTAGTTTTATGCAGTATCTTGAAAGTTCATTAGTGAATGATTCAATTCAACTCTTACTTGAAGCATTAGGATATATACTTAGTCCAACTCAAAAAATGAAAAAGGCAGTTTTTTTGATTGGAAAACCTAATACAGGGAAAAGTCTAATATTAGAACTTATTCGTCGTTTATTAGGAAAGAAGGTTATATCAGAATTAGATTTGACTCAAATTAGTCAGACGAATGGAAATGTTTCGCTTCTTAATAAGCAGTGCAATATTTCAGAGGATTTTGGTTCTACCAATCGATTTAATCTAAGTGAATTTAAAAGAGCTGTAGGAAATGAGCATCTCACTATGTCTAATAAGTATGAAAGAATCATTACGGCTCCCGTACGTGCAAAATTTATAGTAGCAGGTAATGCATTTCCTCGTATACCGATAAATGAGTTGCCTCCATTTATAGAACGAATTTTGCTCATCCCGTTTATAAAAGAAATTCCTATGGATAAACGAGATCCTAAGTTAATAGAAAAACTAATGTCTGAAAAAGATGTTATTGCATCTGTACTGGTTAATTCATTTATACCTGTACTTAAAAATGGATTTACTACATCCTCTACCAGTGAGCGAATGTTAAAAGATTTGATTAATGAAGTGAATCCAACTAAGGCATTTATAGAGGATTGTATTGTCTCTAATCCGTCAGGGTATATAAGAAGTCAAGATTTTAAATTACTTCTTAAAGCATATTGTTCCGCAAATGGATATGATATGCCTAAAATGATGAATGCTAGGCATGAATTAATGCAGAGCTTCTCAGTCACTGTTGTTAGACAACGTTTCCCAAGTGACCTTGGTAATGTTAGGGCATTTAAAGGAGTTTCATTTAAAAAAAATGAAATCCAATCTCTCGATTCTAATTATGCGCTAGGAATAGACTGCTTACTTGTTGATGAAGAAAATGGAGAAAAGGAGCGCGATAAAAATGAAGACTGAAGGGCCTCTTAATGTAACGTTAAATAAAGAAGAATGGAGTCTACTTAATGTATTCCAAAATAAATACAAGATAAAAAATCGAAGCGAAGCAATTCGAAAAATAATACATCTTACTGAAGAAAACTCAGAAGATTGTAATTATAGTTTTGGAATATTAGAACAGCGAATAAAGCGGTTTTTATTAATTGTTGATACAGAAATTAAAGATGAAATTATACGAAAGGAGTATCAAGCGTTATGCGATCTACTATTTTTAAAATGATAGGTAGCCAAAGTAGTCGATTAAAGACGGCAAATGAAGCGATTGATTATATTTTTAGTCCTTCAAAAACTGATAAAGAATTATGTGATGGTAGATGCCTTCTTGCAAGTCATCCTCATGAATCCTGGCAAGCTCACCCATTTAATCAAACGCCTCATGCACGTCTCTTTATACATGCGATTCTTTCACCTATAAGGAAAATTGAAAATGATGTAACTGAATTTGATGAGGAAGCATTTGTTGGGTTGGCAGAAGATTTACGTAATTGTATTGATTCTTATCCAACACTTACTGCCATTCATACAAAGCATAAAGGACGGCCACATATCCATTTGTTGATTCATCCTACCAATATGAAAACAGGCAAAAAATGGCAACAAAGTAAGAATGATCTCAAAATACTGAAAGAAACTATAGATAAGTTGCTAGTAAAACGAGGATTCGCTCCAATACTTTTTTATACAACTGAAGAACAGATAGATGTTAAACATCATCTAGAAGAAAATACAGAGTGGGTTCCAAATGATTCGTGGGACATGGATATAGTAGATATTACAGTTGAAGAAACTAATACTGTGATTGGGCGAATAAATCCACCATTCCAAGGATTATTTACTATAGAGAATTTAGCATCAGAGGAGGTAGGTGAAAATCATGTAAATATATTTGGATTAAAAGAATTAAATTTTAATAAGCATTCGGCACCGGTTGAAATTGTTGATTATGTGAAGAATGGTGTCCTTACTTTAAAACGTGTATTAAAATAGGAGATTTCTAATGGAAGATAAAAAAATTTTGGAAGCTAAACAACAATGTCTACATTATTTGATTGAATCTAAATTAAAAGGCTCTGAAAATAGCCATAATGTTGAAGTTAAGCTTAATGATGGTGACTATATAGTTTATGGAATGACACATGTCAAGGTAAAAGATGGTAAATCTACAGCTATGAATAGTATCAATTTATATATAGATATAGATGGAAAGGTGATTGCTGAGGATACAACCGGACAAGGGGATAAAGTAGTCAAAACTCTTCTACATCAATTTCAATGGATGGAAAGTCATAATCTTCTCGAATAGGAGAATCCAATGGATCGTAATCATTACTATCCACTTTGATTAACTTTGTCACAACTTTGCTTTATCCTATAACGCGTCTAAAGGCTAGGCAATACATTATCTATTAGCAAGAAAGGAGATGATGAGCCTATGTTAACTACATATCGTGGGCTCCTCATCTCTGAACTTGCTAGTTTTTTGAGGCTATCCCCACAGACTATACGAAAAGGGCTCAAGTCTTCAGGCTTTATGGTTGACGTAAAACGTGTAGGGCGATCGTTAGTCATACCTGAAGATATAGCAACTGACTTTATTAGGGAATGCTACCCTGCTGTGTTAGTTGATTTTACCAATAGGTATACTGAAGGTAAAGCCTTAAAACAGACCGAATATCAAGTAATCCCTAAATCGATAGGGGTTATTACATCTGTTCTTCAAAAAAGTGGTAATCGCTATTACTATATAAAAAACTTCCCTTTATACTATGATAATCAGGGCAAACCTATTTATTATAAGGGGAAAGGTTTTATCTCTAAGGTAGAAGCTGAAAATCAGCGCAATAAGCTGATTAGGCAGAGAACTAATGGAGAATTTAAAACTCAATATTTAAATGGATCTGCAGAAGAAAGTGTAACGACTCTTGCAGAACGTATAATGAAACAGTCGTACGTTAGCTTTTGTCGTGAATTCTTTACTAATAGAGATAATCAGGCAGCAACAAAAGAGCTGTATATTGGTATTATTAATGGGCCTTTAGAAAGCTGGTTTGGAGGTATAAAGGTACAAGAATTAACTGTAGAAGATTTACAGGATTACTTAGATACTCGTGATTCTTCTATAAAAAATCATATGGTGATTTTGCGTCAAACGTTACAACGCCTTGCTCTTATTGGTGCAATACGTTGTAATTATGCAGAACGATTAGTTAGACCACAAATAAATGTGAAAAAACATCCTAAAGAAGCACTTACTTGTGATGAAGTAGCTGCTATTAGAAAGGTAATTGTGGGAAGTACTAATCAATGGGCGATAGAACTACTCTTAGCCTCAGGTATGAGGATTGGTGAATTACAGGCATTAAGACCAGAGGATGTAGAAATCCTGGATGATAATAGAGCGTTAATTCATATCACTGGATCATGGGGCAAAATAAATTCTTCTGAGTATGGTAGAAAGGATACAAAGACAACAACTAGTAGACGTGATGTGCCTATTGGAGGTACTCATCTAATTACATTATTACAAGCAGCAAAGGTAAGGGCAAAAGGTAAGAAATGGTTGTTTATTAATCGGTCTGGAACTGGTCCGATAGAAAAACATAACTTTAATCGCTATTTATCTTCTGTAGCTACTCAAGCTGGTATTACTAAAAAACTTACTAGCCATGTTTTTAGACATACCGTAGCATCTATAATGAAGAAGAAAAGAGTTCCTGACACTACCATAGCTAGATTTTTGGGGCATGCTAATGTTGAAACGCTAAATCGTGTCTATGCACATGATATATCATCAAAGGAAGAGTTATTTGAAATTGCCACAGATTTATATAAAAACTAAATATGAAAAATATAAAGTTAGCAACGTAAAAGGTACACTTATTCAGTTAAGTGTACCTTTATTTTTTATAGATAGCATTATAGCGGCTAGATAATTGAATCCTGATGTTAACTTTACAATTATTCCCATAGGATGAACTTGTATCTTAATGATAAAATAGAAGGTGAATGTATGCTAAATTAGAGTAAACAAAAGTAGGAGTGGGTATACACGTGATTACATCAGATGAAATAAAAAAACGCTTATGGGACGGAGCCAATGAATTGCGTGGCTCTATGAATGCTAGCCAATATATGGATTATATGTTAGGGCTTATGTTTTATAAGTTTTTGAGTGATAAGACTTTAGATCAAGTCCGTGCTACAGAAATGTTGCATGACTTAACAGAAGCAGAGCTTCTAGAGCGTTATGAAAAGCTTTACAATGAGTATCAAGATAAGTATATTAAATTAATTCGTCAGCCCCTTGGGTACTATATACCACCAGAGTATCTTTACCAACGATGGATGAAAGATATTAATGAAGGTAGATTTGAGTTACAGATAGTGACTGATTCACTTAATAACTTTGAGCGGACGATTGCAAGTAATCAGAATCCTGATGACTTTGAAAACTTATTCTCTAGTTTAGATCTTACGAATCAAGCTTTAGGTAAAGACCTTAATACACGTAGTAAAAACATTAAGAGTTTAATAGCACTTTTTGCTGATTTAAATATGGTAGCATTACAAAAAAGTGACATTTTAGGTGATGCCTATGAATATCTAATTGGCATGTTTGCCATGGAATCAGGTAAAAAGGCTGGTGAATTCTATACGCCAAGACAAGTTAGTGAAGTATTAGCACAAGTAGTAGCTACATCAGGCCCTATTGCGTCTATTTATGACCCTGCTGTTGGTTCTGGCTCGTTATTATTGACGGTGAAGCAGCATTTATCTCAACAAGCACAAAAAGAGTTAATGTATTATGGTCAAGAGAAGAATACAGCTACCTATAACTTGACACGTATGAATTTACTCCTTCATGGTGTACGACCAGAGAAAATGACTGTTCGAAATGCGGATACTTTGGCACAAGATTGGCCTGAAGATCCAGAGAGACCAAATGAAGCATGTCAGTTTGATGCTGTTGTTATGAATCCACCTTACTCTCTTAAAAATTGGAATAGTGAAGGCTTAACTTTATCTGATCCGCGCTTTTCGTTTGTTGGCGCTATGCCGCCTGATTCTGCAGGCGATTATGCATTTTTGCTTCATGGTTTATATCATCTTGGACAACAGGGAACCATGGCTATTGTATTACCTCATGGCGTTCTTTTCCGTGGTGGGGCAGAAGGTGCTATTAGAAAACGTCTTATAGATAAAAACTATATTGATGCAGTAATCGGTCTACCAAGTAACTTATTTACCAATACAAGTATTCCTGTATGTGTTATTGTATTAAAGAAAAATCGATCTCTTGGTGAACCGATAGTAATAATTGATGCCTCTCAATATTTTGTAAAGGTGAAGACTCAAAATATGCTTCAAGACAAGGATATTGCTCGTATCATTGAAACCTATACAAGTCGTATCGAAACTGAAAGCTATAGCCACTTAGCTTCGTTAGAGGAGATAAAACGAAATGATTACAACCTTAATATTCCTCGCTATGTTGAGCCGATAGAAACAGAAATTCCTCATCATGTTGATGGTCATTTATATGGTGGTATTCCTAAAGAAGATTTTAATCGACTTCCGATTATTATGAGTATTGCTCAAGACATTGTAAAAAATCATTTAAGTGAAGTACGTGAAGGCTTTTATAAAGTTAAAGCTATAGACTCTTTACAAGCCGAAGTTTTACAAAGTCCTACTATAGAAACTGAACGTAAGACATTAGAAGATCATATCAGTACATTTGTTGAAAAATATTGGAATATCCTAAAATCTGTATCTTCCGAAACGAATTTAGCAGATTTAAAAGCGGTTATGTTAGATGATGCAAAAAATCTTTTTGCAGATATACCATGGGTTGATTCTTATGAAGCTTATCAAGTTGTGGCTGAATTATGGCACCAAAAACTTACTACAGATTTAGAAATTATCGCAGCAAATGATTTTTATACTGCTGCCATCATGACCGAACCACATATGGTAACAAAAGGTAGCGGTAAGACTAAACGTGTTGAACAGGATGGGGTTATTGGACGTTTAATTCCTAATGATTTAATAGAGCATTTTTTATTTAGTGAAGAACGAGATAAATTAGATAGTTATCAAGCTGATTTGGATTCTTTAGAAACAGAGCTGGGTGAGTTAATAGAAGTAGCGAAAGAGGAAACATCCGATGAGTATAATACTTTAAATGATTTACTCAAAAGAGACGATAACGATGAGGTTAAAGATGCCTTTGATTCAGCACGTGTAAATAAGGCTTTAAAGGAATTAGTTAAAACCGATGAATCATTTGAATTAGTGAAGAAGACATATGACCTTTTAGATCGAATTAAAAAAATCAATAAATCTATTAAAGATGATAGAAAGAGTCTCAATGAAAAAGTATATGCTCGATTTGAAACATTAACTCATGAAGAAATTGATCAGTTAATGTGGAATAAATGGTTTGGTACTATTACAAATGATATTGGTAAAATTCTTGAGGCTCCTGTTCTTAAAGAGTTAGATATCCTTTCTATGCTTAATGAACGGTATTCTGATACATTACAATCTATTGATTTAGAAATCAGTAATTTAGAAAAATCTTTAGAAGAAATGATGAAAGAGTTGGTGTTGGAATGATGAGTGGAGCAAAGAAAAGGGTACCTAAGCGCCGCTTTAAAGAGTTTCTTAACGCTGGCGATTGGGAACAGCGTAAGTTGGGGGATATTGTAGATTTTTTAGATGGTCAAAGAAAACCGTTGAAAGAATCAGATCGAATTAAAGGTAAATATCCTTATTATGGAGCGTCAGGAATAATAGATTATATAAATGATTATCTTTTTGATGAAAATCTCGTATTATTAAGTGAAGATGGAGCCAATATAATTGATCGTAACTATCCAGTATGCTTCATAGCTACGGGTAAATACTGGGTAAATAATCATGCTCATGTTTTAAAAGCAAAAGCAGGTGTTATAGATAAATTTATATGTGAATCATTAGAGAGGTTAGATTATACTAAATTTAATACTGGCACAGCACAGCCTAAATTAAATCAGGATATTTGTCAGAAGATTGTAATTACCATCCCTAATGAAGATGAGCAAAAATGTATTTCAGAATTTTTAAATAGGATTAATAACATTATTACCCTTCATCAGCGTAAGCTTGATAAATTACAAGCTACTAAAAAAGCATTATTACAGGAAATGTTTCCAGAAGAAGGTCAAGATAAACCTAAACGTAGATTTAAAGGCTTTACTGATGCTTGGGAACAGTGTAAGTTAGGAGATCTATTAATATTACTTAAAGATGGTAGTCATGGTACACATAAAAATACTGATGATGGCGTATACTTATTAAGTGCAAAAAATATAAAAAATGGACAAATTAATATTATGCCTGATGATCGAATTATTAGTTGGGAAGATTATGATGTAATACATAAAAATTATGAACTACAATTTGGAGATATTCTTTTAACTATAGTAGGGTCTATTGGTGAAACCGCTATTTATAATTTGAAAACAAAGGTCACATTTCAACGTAGTGTAGCTTTTTTAAGACCTAGCTCAGACTTAAATAATGGATTCTTATATACTTTAATTAATACAGATAGATTTCAAAATCAATTACAGACCAAACAAGTTGTTTCTGCACAGCCAGGAATATATTTAGGAGACTTAGCTAGTATAGATATAATATATCCAAAAAATCTTTTAGAACAGGAGAAAATATACAGTATTTTTAAAGAAATTGAGAATTCTATTACCCTTCATCAGCGTAAGCTTGATAAACTTAAAAATCTTAAACAAGCTTATCTAAATGAGATGTTTGTTTAAAAGGAGAGTGTGTTATGAGTAGCAAGAAAAAAGATCATTTAGAGAAAGCTTTCCAGGAAAAGGTTGTTCAAGAATTACAACGATATAAATGGGAGGCTCCTGAAGAATTAAATGGTAATACTCATCTTGTTACGGTACAAGATTTAATTAATAATTGGCGACAAGAGTTAAATCGATTAAATGCAGACCAATTAGAAAATGTACCTTTAACAGATAATGAATTTGCTCAGGTTATGCAAAAGGTCAATCAAATAAAAAATTCTTATGAAGCTGCTAAAATTTTAGCTATGGAAGATTCTAAAGGAAAGATTGATGGAATATATCGTGATCTTCATCCAGATGTGACACGTAAACAAGTAACACTTACTATTTTTAAAAAAGCTGAAGTTGCTGGCGGAGATTCTTCTTATAAGATTGCAAGAGAAGTTACCTCTCCTAAAAATGGTAGTAAAGATGAAAATAGATTTGACCTTATTTTATTAATTAATGGTCTGCCATTAATTAATATCGAGCAAAAACGTAGTGATAAAAGTTTAGATTATGCTTTTGGGCAGTTTGAACGATACTATAAAAGTGGTGAATATCAATATAATTTTCTAGCATTTTCTCAAATGATGGTATGTATGTCAGAAATAGAAACACGTTATTTTGCTACACCAAAATCATCAAAGGATTTCAATCCAAGCTTTGTATTCCATTGGGCTGATAAAAATAATGTACCTATCAATGACTGGAAGAAAATTGTGCAAAGTTTTTTGATGATTCCTATGGCTCATCAGATGGTAGGCGACTATTTGGTTATTGATGAAGCTCAAAATGAAGATGATCAAAGACATATGCTTATGCGTCCATATCAAGTGTATGCATTACAAGCTATTGAATTGGCCGCTTTAGGAGCTGATAATAAAGATAGAATTAAACATGGAGGTTTTGTCTGGCATACAACTGGTTCTGGGAAGACCATTACCAGTTTTAAGACGGCTTTATTCTTATCAACACGCATAGGGTTTGATAAGGTTATATTTATGGTAGATCGCCGTGAACTTGATAGTCATACTGCAAAGTCCTTTAAGGCTTATGCTAGATATGAATCTGTTAAAGTAGATGGTACCGCATATACATATGCTTTAAGAAAAAGTCTTAAGAATGATAAAAGAGGTATAGTTGTAACAACTACTTATAAGATGGCTAATCTTGTTAAAGATTTAGTGGACAGTAAAGACATATCTCTCAAAGATAAAAAGTATGTGTTTATTATTGATGAAGCACATAGAACTACGATGGGAGATATGATGCATTCAATTAAGGACTATTTTAAAGACAACGCTCTTTTTTATGGCTTTACCGGTACACCATTATTTGAAGAGAATCAAATTAATGGGCGGATAAATGAGCAATCTGAGTTAATAAATACTACAGAGAAGTTATTTGGTCCGCTATTGCACCAATATACTATCAATGAGGCCATTAATGATGGTAATGTATTAGGATTTAATATAGACTACATAAACACTGGCGAATTTACTAGTTATCAGGCACTAAAAATTCAAGTTATGGATGCTTATGAAAAAGAGAATCCAAAAGAAACCAAAAATGATATTAAGAAAAAGTTTAGTAATTTAAGTGAGCTTCAGGTTGAATTAGCTGCTAAAAAGTTAGACATATTAAACTATAATAATCCGGAACATATTAAGCGTGTAGTAACAAGAGTGTTAGATGACTGGGACCATACATCTAAAAATCGATTCTTTAATGCTATATTAACAGCAGGATTAAAGAAACGTGTTATTGATTATTATCATGAATTTAAGAGACAAATTGCAGCGCGAGAGATTAACTTTAATGTTGCGATGACGTTTAGTATGGGCGATGAGAATGATTCATCTGTCAATGATAAAGCTGCATATGCTGAAATGTTTGATGACTATGAAGCTTTTACAGGGATACACTTCGATGTTAATGATCCCAAGAATGGAGTTGATGCTTATTTTGTAGATTTGATAACTCGAGCTGCACGAGGTGGTTCTGCTCGGAATTCTCAAAATATTGATTTAGTCATTGTTGCAGACCAAATGCTTACTGGATATGATTCTAAGTATCTTAATGCATTATATGTTGATAGAAGCCTTGAGTTACAGGGCCTTATTCAGGCTTACTCTCGTACTAATCGTATTTATGGGAAAGATAAAGAGTTCGGTTCTATTATTAATTTCCAATATCCTAGAATTACAGAGGATAATGTTCATAGAGCATTAGCGTTATATAGTAGTGGCGGTGAAAACTCTAAAGCGATTGTTGATGAATATGATGTAGCTGTAGCTAAATTTGCAAGTGCTGTTTCTGAGTTGAAGTCGGTATTTCCAAATCCAGCAGCTTGGAAAAGCTATGAAAATGATGAAGATTATAAAGACATCATAGGTAAAGCTTATCGTACTGCAGCAGCTCAACTTAATAGGGTTAAACAGTATTATGTTTTTGATTGGGATAATGGGACATTTGGTATTACTTTAGCTGAATGGCAAAGATATGTTGGTGCGTATAGAAATTTATTCCCAACTGAAGAACCTAATAGTGGTTCTATTAACCCATTGCAAGGCAATGTTAAACTTGAGGGGACTGAATTAATCACAGCAGCTACTGTTATGAAATTGATTGGAAATAGAGTACATACAGAAGGTAGTGTGCAGTGTGTGGATGATGAGACGCTTCGTTTACTTCATGAGCAAATTGCCCAACTAGAAGCGTTAGGCGAAGCTAAAGCTGCTAATCTATTGCTCCAATTTGTAGATGAGACTTTAGTCCCTGGTCTTATTCCTGCAAATAAGGATATTGAAGAAGCTTTTTCTGAGTGGAAAGAAAGTATACTTGTAAAGAAAATCCAACAATATGCAGGGCCTCGTGGATTAGATATAAATATACTTCTTAGTGTATTTAAGCGCTATAATCCTAATGATGAGGTGATTCCTGATTATAATGATCTACTAGCATCTATTAAAGTACCTGAAGGACGTAGTCTTTTAGAAATAAAAATGGAGATAGTAGATAGTTTACCTAAGCAGTTGGATGAATGGAAACGAGAATCTTTTGATTAGAAGCTTCATAATCTTAGTATAATAACAATAAAGAACACCACCTGAATCAACAGTAAAGTTATTTAGGTGGTGTTTTTGATAAGGACAAATACTGATGCGATGGTATAGAAAAAATAACCAAATTACGCAATTATATATGCTATCGTTAGTGTGTCAATCTTGATTAATAGCGTGGTTGAGCGATTTTAGTACGGCCTTCTAAGCCGTGGGTCGGGGGTTCGAATCCCTCCTGGATCACCAAAGAAATAAGCGGATAGCTCGTAATGAGCTATCCGCTTTTTTGTGTTCAATCTGTATTACTAGCTGTAAAAAAGACAAAAAATAATTATTCATGCTATAATGTTGAAAATGAAGAAAAAGTGAAGTGTTTTAACGTTGTAGTAAGGGGAATTTTAATGAAAAATATAGAGAAAATTTTTGATAAGATAGACCTTGATAATGCTAATCGAGATGAAGGCCGCCTATATGATTCCATACGTTGTTTTTTATTAGCTGCAACACCAGAGGAGATTGTTCGCCAAAAAACAATTGCATTCTTGCAACAGGAATTAGGGATACCTATTAATCGGATTTTTGTAGAAGAGTCAATGGCGCATACTAAAAAAGGAGCCCGTGGAAGAGCTGATATTGTTATCTACCGTGATGATGAGTGCACAGATGTACTAATGATTATAGAATGTAAGGCACCTCATATTAACGTGCTAGGTGATGAAGTATTTAATCAGGCTTCAGGGTATAGAGAAATACTTAATGCAGATTATATTATGCTGGTTAATGGTATAGAGGCCATTATGTATTATTATAATGATGGGGTATATCATGAAGTTAAGGAAATTCCTTTATTAGAGGAACTTTTAAAGAATGAAATTTCTTTTGTAGAACCAGAACCATTTGAGGCATTTAGATATGAAGAACTTATGTCAGATGAGTTTCAAGACGCCTTTACTGAAAACTGTGATATTAGTGAATATACGCCTCAATATATAAAAGGCTTTGCTCTTAATTTGATTAATCTAATTATTTTTAAAGAGATTAAAAATAGTAAGTTTTTGGAAAAAATAGGTGTATCAGAAGATTGCCGTGTAAGTATGCCACATTTTGGTAATAGTGGAGGTGGTAATTATCAAGTTTGGTCTCATATGTTTATTGCAAAAGATTATCTCAATAGAGACCAAGTTCTAGGTATTAGTATATGTGCTACGGCACATACAGAGAATGATCCACATTGGGGTAACCGTACTGGTACTACTCAATTAAATGTATCTATAACCAATAAAGAATCGAGACATCATTCCCTTCAATTAAACTTAGATAGGTGCTGTCGATATAATCCACTTACTAATATAGTAGATGTTACACATAACGGCTCTTTAACAAGCGGTAAAGGTGGAGCAGCTAAAAGAGCGGATGTTATTGCATATATTAAGGACCGTGCACCTGAGCTTGTCCATGATGATGAAATATATCTTGGTCGTCTAAATAATTCTCGTTTGCTAGAGTGGAAAGACCCTAATGTACAATCCTTTATAAGAAATTTATTACGTTATGCTGTTCTCCGTGATGGATTTAGAGCAGAATATAAAAAATCAAAGTAATATTGTTAATCAAAGACCATTCATCGAATGGTCTTTTGTTTTTTTATATAAATAACTCAAAAGTTCAAATTTAATTATCTCTCATAAACCCAGTATTTATCTATATTTTTGTCATATAAATCTAATAGGTCAAAATAAAAGTCAAAAAAAGTCAAAAATTTTATCTTTGACCTATTGACTTTTTGACTTAATCAGATTATTATAATGTCATAAGGTTGAAGAAACCTAGAAATAAAGCAAGAAATTAAACAGACTTAAAAAGTCAAATAGATATACTTGTAGTAAAAAAGTGAGGTAATTAATATGAACAACAATTTCAATAACTTTGGTAGCGACTTCGGTAGCATGAATGATTTATTCAATCAATTGATGGGTAACATGGGTGGTTATTCCACAGAAAACCGTCGTTATAAAATTAATGGTCGTGAAGTAACTCCAGAAGAGTTTGCTTTCTATCGTCAAACTGGTCGTTTACCTTCTAATGAAGAAATGCAAGCTGCTCAAGCTGCACAACAAGGTAAAATGAAACAAGATGGTATCCTTGCCAAGTTAGGTACAAACTTAACTCAACAAGCTCGTGATGGTAAACTCGATCCTGTTATTGGCCGTAATAAAGAAATCCAAGAAACAGCTGAAATCTTAGCACGTCGTACTAAAAACAATCCTGTACTCGTAGGTGATGCTGGTGTTGGTAAAACAGCTGTAGTAGAAGGCTTGGCACAAGCAATCGTTAATGGCGATGTTCCTGCAGCTATTAAAAATAAAGAAATTATTTCCATCGATATTTCCGGTTTGGAAGCTGGTACTCAATATCGTGGTTCCTTCGAAGAAAATATCCAAAACCTTATCAAAGAGGTTAAGGCTGCTGGTAATATCATCTTGTTCTTCGACGAAATCCATCAAATCTTGGGCGCTGGTTCCACAGGTGATGGTCAAGGCTCTAAAGGCTTAGCAGATATCTTAAAACCTGCTTTGTCCCGTGGTGAAATGACTGTTATCGGTGCTACTACACAAGATGAATACCGTAACACAATCATGAAAAACGCAGCACTTGCGCGTCGTTTCAATGAAGTAAAAGTCAATGCCCCATCTGCAGAAGATACTTTCAAAATTCTACAAGGCATTCGTCCATTATACGAAGCGCATCATAACATTGAATTGCCAGATGCCGTTTTGAAAGCCGCTGTAGATTATTCCGTACAATACATTCCTCAACGTAGCTTGCCAGATAAAGCCATCGACTTGATCGATGTAACAGCAGCTCATTTGGCATCTCAACATCCTGTAACTGATATTAAAACATTAGAAGCAGATATTGCAGATGCTAAAGCAAAACAAGAAGAGTTTGCTCAAAAAGAAGATTACGAATCCGCTATTAACGAAAAGATGCGTATTCAAAAATTGCAAGAAGAAATCGACAAGCACACTGATAACCAAAAGGTTGTGGCTAAGGTTAACGATGTAGCCGAAGCGGTAGAACGTATGACTGGTATCCCTGTTTCTCAAATGGGTGCATCCGATATTGAACGTTTGAAAGATATGAAATCTCGTTTACAAGCACATGTTATCGGTCAAGATAAAGCAGTAGAAGCTGTTTCTAAAGCTATCCGTCGTAACCGTGCAGGATTTGACGAAGGTAACCGTCCAATCGGGAGCTTCTTATTCGTAGGTCCTACTGGTGTTGGTAAAACAGAATTGGCTAAACAAT
>ERZ773051.515-NODE-515-length-26888-cov-7.100026_pt1 | contig 26888 bp, 39 predicted proteins | sample MGYA00580631_ERZ773051 | MGnify/ENA primary metagenome ERZ773051 (study PRJEB29015, sample SAMEA2738137) | human oral metagenome | biome: human oral; feature: human-associated habitat; material: saliva | place: China | collected 2204 ... | reverse complement strand
AATTATATATACGTTTTCGTTATTTCTATACTTTTTTTCTTAGATCCGCCTCTAAGAAACTAATTCCTAAAACGTACATAATCAACATATAACTTTATACGAAACGTGCAAAATATTTGACAAACTATTGCAATAGATGTATAATGTATTTACACAATTAAACAGAAAGGGCGTTCGATACCACGAACGTGAGCGTATATTATAAAATGCAAAATAAAACTGAACGAATCGTCATCACCGTCGATGCTGAACTAAAACAAGAATTAACAGAAAAGGCAAACGCTAAACGTATCCCCCTTAGCGGTCTCGGTCGAAATCTACTAGTGGAGTGGTTAGAGCAACAAAAATAAGAAAGGTCTCCTATGTCTAAATATTTACAATTAAATACAGACTTTCTAGACCGTTGTTCTTCAGAATACGATAGTAACCTTAACCCCTATATTTTCGATACAATTCATTGCTTGCGAGATGAATATAGCAATCCCGTTTTAGTAACATCCGAAGACGATATCTTAAAATTCTTCTCATCGTTAGCAAATCATCTTCGGGAGATTCATATCACAAACGAAGCCGTCCGTATCGGAAAACAACCAGACTTGACACGAGGTCGTCTCTTTAAATTCGACTTAGATGAAATCGCGCTGATTATCCACGCGTTTATCCCAATGGTTCAGCTATCACTCACACAAAACACAAAAAAGTATGACCTAGCTGTATACAACCACGTAGGACCACGCGAAGGAACCTATCAATACGATAACCATTTAATAGAATCTATTATTTATAAGTTCAATCCCGCAACATCAAAAACACAATACGAGACTTGTATGCGTATCATTGGCATTAATGCCCAACGTACCACTGAAACGAATGATCCGTACCGTATCGCTGTCGGGAATGGACTTTATAATAAAAAGACAAAAACACTCGAACCGTTCACACCGGAACACATTACAACAACAAAGATCGCAACCAACTACAACCCTCAAGCGTCAAACGTCATTCTTCATAATGACGATGATGGTGCGGACTGGGATGTTGAATCATGGTTAGAAGATTTGTCAGGCGGTCTCGTTGGAAAAGTTGACCACGAAATCAACACACTCTTTTGGCAGATCATCGCAAGCGTTATTAATCCAAAACAAGTAAACGCTAAAGCTATTTTCTTCTATTCTTCTGTCGGAAATAATGGTAAAGGTACGTACGGTCAACTGTTAAAGAACCTCGTTGGCGTCGACAACTATTCGTCACTTCCTATTCCAGCGTTCAAACATGAATACATGAAAGAACAACTGTTAGGAAAAACTCTTAATATCGCTGACGAAAACCCGGTTGATGTCTATTTAGATTCGGTTCAAGACTTTAAAGCCGTTATCACAGGCGACGATATTCTAATTAACCGTAAATTTGAAAAACCAATAGCTGTCCAAGTAAAAGCTATTAATATTCAGATGCTTAACGGTCTTCCTAAAACACGTGATAAATCAGATTCATTTTATCGACGTTTGATTATCGTACCTTTTAGTTATTCGTTTACGAATAACGGTGAACGACCATATATTAAACACGATTATATGTATCGGACTGAAGTTCTTGAATATGTCTTAAAGCGAGCACTTGACTTAGATCCATTCTCTGAGTTTATTACACCAAACGCATCGAATATCGCACTAGATCAATATAAGGAGGATAACAACTCTGCTATTGAATTTTGGAACGAATTTAACGATCGTTTCCAATGGGATATTCTACCACCTGCCTTTTTGTATGATCTCTATTGCGAATGGTACTCTCAAGAGCACAACGGTGACAAAAAGTCGGCCTTTTCAAAGAAAGTCTTTCTCCAACATTTGCAAAATCACTTGCGTCAGAACGACACATGGTCATTTAAAGCAACTCGAGAAACCTGCCCCTCTCCAATATATATTGGCTCTTCAATGGATAAGGACGAGCCCTTAATCACAGAATATAATCTTGTCCGATTTATGAACCCTGATTACAAAGGCTCTGATCCTGAAAAACGACGAGCATTCAAACGACCAATAACTGCGCGGGGCGTCGTCAAAACCTAAAAAGATGCCGGCTAAACCGGCATCCATGTTCTATTATGCGTACATCGTACGCGCAATGATACAACGTTTTGCGAACTAATTGCAGAAACATGGTCATGAAACTCCTATTTAGGGCTAGAGCAACGAAGCTCTAGTCCTTTTTTTTATCGAATAAATTATAAAGGAACTATCGATATGAGAATCCAAATCCAATATAAAGGCACTAAAAAAGTCCGTCGAAATCTCAAACGGACTCGTTCAGGACTCATCACTCACGTTCAACTAAAACTATATGGACGAAAATAACTAACTATAAAGGAACTACTACTATGGAAATTAAACGAATCCAATCGTTCTTAGCGACTATCAACGGCGTCGAATTCACGAACGAACGACGTTTCGACGTTGTCGAATATATCTTGCACCTCATCGAATACGAGTTCGGAATCGAAGCCACTACACAATTCGTCGACGACTTAGACGAACTAGTTGGCGATTTGCGACTTGCATCCGAATTCACTTACGCAGACATTGAAATAATTCTACGCGATTGCGTACTCGAATCAAAATCCTTCGACACGTTGCAGTTCAATATCGAATATCTTGAAGACTGTACCGACTACATTAACGAACAACTAGCAAGCGGTGCATATAAGACGGAGGAATAGATATGACGACTATCTTACAAGGAATCTTAGATTTTTACACAATAGTTATTGACGTAGCCCTTCGGGTATCGCCCAGTCCAGATGACTATTCGTTTATACCTATTTGTAACTTCATCTCTATCATCTTCACAGCTATATTCGGAACTTACATCATCTACCAACTATTCGAAAAAGCAAAACCTCTACGCGGCATTTTAATCACAACAAACTGGATATTCTGCCTTTTATCACTTTTACTTTTAGGCGGGGCATCTTTCTTACCAAAAATCACCCCTTCGTTTACACAGGAACACGATTCAAATATCGTAATCAAACCAACCAAAAAGCAACTCTACACAAATGATTCAAACGTGAATTGGCGTTTCGAATACATCAACTACCCTTTTGTATATGAACTCTCTACAAATAAGTTCAAAGATCATGACGTTCAAGATTCAATGAGTGACGATGATCTTGTCTATGGCGACTTAATCGGATATAAAGGCAACTCTGAAACCAAAGTAAACGCTAGATTACTAAAAGAAAATATTCACATCACAAAAACAGAAAACGCAAAGAAATATCCCAATTACGCTTCATATAAAATTACAAAAATTGAAACGCGCGATGGATCTCTAACAGAAACCGCTTATCATAAATCAAGAAAGTTCGAATTCAAAGAACTTTATTTAGAACTATTAGTCGACGTCGAACCTAAGAATCTGTCTGAAGCAACAAAAGACGCTCAAGAACAACAGAACAAAAAAGACATCGATAAATTATTAAATAAATAGAAAGGAAAAAATATGTCAAAACACAAAAACATTAAATCACTCTTACGTAAACTAACAACACTCACCGTTTATCATGCCGAAAAGATTGTTTCTACAGAGCACCAGCTCGAAAAAGAAATCATTCCTCTGCTCAAGAACAGTTCAACTAAATCAGAAATCTATAAAGAAATTTTAGCAAAAGCAAAGGAATTGAACATCTTAGCAACGGCTTCCGTCATGCAATCTATGCATACGAAAATGGCAACTAGTATTCAAATCGAATCACTACAACGTGAACTACAAGAACTTGGGGATCAACTCTAATGCGCAATTACTTTAAAAAACTCATTAAAAGTTATGATAGCATTTCTGCTATTGATGGCATCTTATGCGGAATCTTAATGTTTGCCGTAATAAGACCACCTCTAGCGTGGATCTTCGTTATTGCGACATTGGGAACTGCTACTATTACATTCGGTGTCATCACACTGTCTCGAAAAGAACGAAATGTACAACCAATTGAAGATTTTATCAGAGGACTTTCTTCAGTTGTCTTTTTAGCAAGTCTCATTCAGATTGCTATTGCGATTATAAACAAATAGTGCAAAAACGCACTAAAGTTGGGCATTTTTCAAAACAATGTGCTATAATCAGATTAAACATTAAAGAAAGGCTTGATATCTATCAAGAAATAGAAAAAAAAATGACAGGATTTACTGTTGGCGATAAACTTGTTGCGACCCCGGGTCTCTCAGAAGAACAAATCGCCCAAATCGAAAAAGAACAAAAACAAGAAGCAAAACTCTTAGAAGAAGTCACCGAAGAAACCTTCGCACCGATTGAACGCACATCTGAACAAGAAAGTGTTATCGCTGGAGTGAAAAACGCAATCGATCTAAAAGACGGAACCTTGATTGTCTCTTACGGTATCGAAGACGCTAATGCTCTAATGGACCTCTCAAATAAGGCACTTTCTCAAGTCCGTGCGAAAGACGGTGGCGAAGCTGGCCAAATGCTTGCTAAATTAGCTGTCGATCTATCGACTGACGGACCAACTGACACAAAAGGGATTTTCGGAATGATCAAATCACTCGGAAATAAAGCAAAAGCCCTGCAAATTCGTTACGAGTCCGTCCAAGCAAATATTGAGCGAATTAAAGGTGTTCTCGAACAACAACAACTAACACTCATTAAAAACAATAAAGATATGGCTGACATGAAAGCCGCTAACTTCGAAAACTATCAACGACTATCTGTATATGTCGAAGCCGGCCTTCAAAAGTTGAAAGAAGCTGAAGAAATTGAACTTCCGCAACTTGAAGAAAAAGCCAAAAGTGGTGATCAAAACGACATCAATGCTCTTAACGAATATAAGAGCGCAGTCAACCTCTTTGAAAAACAAGTTCATGACTTAAATGCTCAGATGTCTCTATCTCAAAACCTTGCAATTCAACTAACTACGTTGACTAATGCGAACCTTGCGCTTATTCAAAAGATTCAACGTTCTAAAATGATTCTCATTCCAGCATGGACTCAAACTATGCTCGTTATGATCTACGGTGAAAACTCTAAAGAAGCGTTTGAGGCCGATAAGAAGTTCAATGACGCTACAAATGAAGCGTATAAAAAAGCAAGTGAAGCCTTGGCGAAAACCGTCAAAGAAACATCAGAACACGCCGAAAGCGCATCTATCCGTATCGAAACTCTTGAAGATGCTACGAAAAACATCATTCAAAGTCTTAAAGACATTGACGAAGCTCGCGCTAAAGGTCACGAATATCGTCAAAAAGCCAATGCGCGTATTGATGAATTGCGTAACGAAATCAAATTACAATTGGCAACTACCATCAGTCGCCAAAATGAGGTGAAATAATGAGCAACTCAAAAGAAACCAACACGAGCGCTTTTAAAAAAGCAACTAAAGATTTACTCCAAGCAGGTAAAACGTGGGTTAACGCTGCTCTTCAAACGGGTAGCGATCAATACACAAAACGTATCGAACCTCGAATTGAATCGTTCAAAGACAGAATTAATCGCGAACATGTCAAGAATCGCATCCGTTCACAAAAGAAAGCGGATGTAAAACAAGACACATCACGTAGAAAATACCACAAAGGAAGCTAACATGCAAAAAACGAAGATCGTCGGGGCTATTACGGGAGGGCTACTCATCCTGTCTCTAGTCCTTATCTTCGGTGTAAATATGGCTAAAGATCAAATAATCATCAATTCCGGAATTCGCTCATTTAAGTCACTGCTCACACTGGCTAAAGCTTTTTCTGGAATTTCTGCTATTGGTCTGGGTTATGCAGGTATCGAAGCATATCGCACAACTAGAGCCCGACATAAAGCCATCGAAGATGATAAACACAATAAAATTACCAATCCACTATACGATCAAGCGTCAACCATTCAAAAACTTAAAACAATTCAATCGGATTTGGATCCAACATACAAAGAATATGCGAATCGAATGATTCATCAAATGAAGAGTGCAGAAACTCTTCAAGATGACTTCATCGAAATCGTCGAAAACAACGATTTGCCGGTCATTCAAGATATCGCAAACGAATTGCAATCAATCCAGATTCGACTGTTACAAGACGCTAAATCAATCTACCGCCGACTACTCATCGCTGAAGAAGCCGACGTTATTGAAAAGAAATTGGCAGACAACGATAAAGTGTTAAAAGATGCGAATAAGCTTATCACAGAAGCTATTAACTACCTTGATGCGAAAACACCATCGACTGAAGTTGATCTGAAAAACCTTATCGAATCTCTCCAAGATCTTATGAAATTAATCTAAAGAAAGGGAATCCAATGAAATCCTTTAACAAAATTCTAACAGGTGCGTTCTTAGCAACGACCCTTTTATTAACCGCCTGTTCATCTGACGGCAAACAAAAATACGGTAATCTTTCAAAAGACGAAGCTAAAACAGAAGTAGCTACATATTACAAAAAGATTGATCCGATTAAAGCAAAACTGAAAAAAGACATCTCTAGCGTATCACTCGATACTGCCTCAGAATTACCTGATATCGACAAAGCTTATCCATATACTGTCGAGGGCGACGGTAAAGTTAACGTTGAAATCTTCGTATCGTCTGAGAAAGCCGGAAAAGGTAAAGACGGTATCTTAAACGACATCGCAAAAGACTTCAACAGCCAGCATCAATCGCTAGATGGTGAAACTATCAGCGTATCCATCCGTAGCATCCCATCCGGAACCGCTGTTGACTACATTTCAAGTAAAAACCATGTGCCTGACGGATATACGCCATCAAACAAACAATGGAACTATATTTTAAACGCACGCGGTTTCGATACAGTTGAAATCACAGATAAACTTTTTGGAAATACATCTGGGCTTTTGATGAAAAAATCGGTTTACAAAGATATCGCTAAAAACGGAAAAGTTTCCATTCAAGACGTCACAAAAGCTATCGAAAAAGGTAAACTGTTAGGTTACACAAACCCGTATTCGTCATCAACTGGTTTGAGCTTGCTTTCCCAATTCCTTTACAGTTTTGATTCAGCAAACCCTATCAGCGATAAAGCTCAAGCGGACTTCCAAAAACTTCAACAAAACATTCCATCAACATTCGTCAACACGGCTCAATTGCGTGAAGCTGCTAAAAACGGAACAGCCGACATCTTGTCTATTTCCTACCAAACCTACATCAACACGCCTGAATTCGCAGACTATAAATATGTACCATTTGGTATTCGTCAAGATTCACCCGTTTACGCTACTACTAATGATGCTAAAAAACAAGAAGTCTTGAAGCGATTTGTTGAATTCGCTAAAAACAACGAAAATCAACAAAAAGCAACAGACTACGGTTTCAATCAACTTAACGATTACAGCTACACCGAGCAAACAACGGACGGTAATATGCTTATGTCTATGCAGAAACTTTGGAAGAAAAACAAAAACTCTGCACGCCCAATTGTCGGAGTTTTCGTAACTGACGTTTCTGGCTCAATGGCTGGCGAACCGATGAATAACTTGAAGAAATCACTATTGAATTCACTCCAATATATCAACGAAGATAATAAAATCGGATTGGTTTCATATAGCGATGATGTAACCATCAACGTCCCAATCAAAGATATGGACAGCACACAAAAGGCATACTTCACATCAGCTATCAAAGGACTCACACCAAACGGTGGCACTGCAACCTATAACGGTCTACTCGTAGCAGTTCAAATGGTTCTCGATGAAATGAAGAAGAATCCTGACGCTCGCCCAGTCATCTTCGTATTATCCGATGGTAAAACCAACCAAGGATACGATTTCGACCGTGCCGCTCAAATCATTCAAGCACTAGGCATCACGGTTAATACAATCGGATATAATGCCAACCTTGATGAACTGACAAAAATCTCTAAAATCAACGAGTCGGTATCCATCAATGCGGATAGCGATGACGTTGTGTATAAGCTGAAAGAGCTGTTCAATGCTGAATTCTAATGGCATTACTATAACATTTTAAAGACTTTTCGCGAATCAGTCTTGCCTAATGGCAACATGGGGTAATCGCAGACGCGAAACTGCGATACGCCTCGCGGCTTAGGCTTCTAAGTCGCCGCATTCAGCGAAATGCTGTCTGCGCGGATCGAAATACTCGAATCTCTAAAATTAACGAATCTATGTATCAGCCGTACGATCTGGAACAATTGGTCGTGCGGTTTTACAAACTAAAAAAAAGGAAGAAAATAATGAAACGACTATCAAAAATTAGTTTACTCTTAGGCGGACTCCTACTCACAGCATGTTCGTCACCTAAAATCTCAGATGTAAAAGTTCAAATTGTAGATAACGCACCACAAAATTATAAACAAGTGACTAAAACTGAAATTGAAATTTCAACAAGAAGCCCGATTAATAGCGATGTCTTAAACCAAGAATTCAACGATCTAAAAATCAACTACTACGATAAAAACAACGATCTCGTCACAAGTGAACAAACAAAAACAATTCAAGAAGCCGTCAATCAAAATAAAACCAACATGACCCTCGTAATGAATAAAGGACGTGGAACAAATATCAGCTACACGGCTCATCTCGACGAAAACAAAACCGAATCACGCGCCTACAACGTGCCTTACGTAACGGAAATCAGCTCAAAAGTCAAAACTGAAGCTGAGCTAAAAAACAACGCTCAAGAAAACAAAGGCGAAGATACTTACGAATGGACTGGAACTTCATCCAAAACAATCGAATCGATTAAAATCAAATACAAACAAGACTATTCCGATCGCGAGTACAAATATGTATACGACTTCACTTCTGGTAAACATAAATGGAAATGGGTAACAGTCACTCGCACTCGCGTTGATGAATATCTCTATAAATATCAAAACAACAAACTAGAGTTCGTTAGTCAAAACGAACGTGCAGAATAATTAAAAAGGAAAACCAATGAAACGATTAACTTTTATTACAATGCTCCTGTCAACAGTGCTACTCGCTGGATGTGACGAGTTGAACGAACCTGATCCTCAAATTACAAAAGTCAAAACAACCGTGATCGAAAAGAACAAAGATAACTATCAAACAGTTGCCCGAGCGGAAATCGAAGTAAACACAAAAGAACCTGTTGAAGTTGATCCTCTCAACCAAGACTTTGACACCAATTGCGTCATTCGTTATTACGATAAAAATAACAAACTCATCACAAACGAATATACACATACAATTCAAGACGCAATCAACCAAAGCAAATTCGGGCAAACTCTTATCCGAAACAATGGCGTCGGAATGCGCGTTGACTACACCGTTCAATATACAGATCAAATGTTCTACAAAGCGCACACTAAAAACAAATCAATCACTGTCCCTCGAAAAGTAAACATTAAAAACGTTGATGCAACCGAACTATCGTTACAAGTAGCTCTAAATAACGACAAAGAAGACACTTTCGAATGGACCGGTAAAGCTGATCCTAAAGTAAACACAATTACAATCACTGAAGATAAAAGTCGTGGCGGACTCATCGGTCCAGCTATCGACGACTTGTCTACATTAGCTACAGGCGACGAGCACAAACACGTCCGAAAATACAAATACGAAAACAATCAATTAAAACTAATCAGCGAATATGATAAATAAAGGAAACACAACATGACAGAAAAACAAATTAAAAAAATCCCAGAAATCACAACACCACTTCGTAATTCAATCATCGAAATGCCAGACATCATCCGAAAAGCGTCAGGTATCGTCATCTACGGAAAACGAATCAAATCGATCGTTTACTCTCTCGACGTATCTCTACTCGCAAATACAGACGCAGACGCAGTTCTCTGCGTATATCCGTTTACACCTAACACTCAGATCTTGAGCGCAGTCTCTCTCGTCGCTAAAGCGCCTATCCTCGTAGGTGTAGGAGGCGGACTCACTCAAGGTGAACGTTCAGCTCGCCTCGCATCACACGCTGAAGAAAACAACGCAACAGCCATCGTCTTAAACGGACCTGTAACAGTAGATACTGCTAAAATGGTGCGTGAATACGTCGATATTCCAGTAATTTACACCGTTATCGACAAAACACGAGATCTGCAACCATATATCGATGCGGGTGTAAACATCTTCAACGTCAGCGGAGGTAAAGACACAGTCGAACTCGTCAAATGGGTTCGTGTGCAATATCCAGATTTCCCAATCATCGCATCAGGTGGTAAAACTGACGAATCTATCGAAGCAACGATCGACGCTGGCGCTAACGCCATCACTTACACCGCGTATGGTGTGATGGAAGAATATTTCCATTCTAAAATGGAAACTTACCGTAAATAGAAAGGAATATCTATTATGCCTAAAACTTTCGAAATCTTAGTTTCAGAACGTCGTAGTCGCCTCATTCCTATTGAGGCGCCTTCGTTAGACGAAGCAATTGCAATCGTCCGCAATCAATATCAACAATTAGATCTTGTTTTAACCAACGAAGACTTCGCTGAAGTTTCTGTCGAAGAAGGTTAAACTAGAAAAACAACTAACTAGAAAGGTCAATCCAATGTCCGTTAAAACACAAGCTTTTAAATATGCGCTAAAAAACACTGAAGATATTATGAAACAAGCACATATTGAAATCAAACAAATAATCAACAATACAGCCTATGGCGAATGTGACTACTTTGTTATCTCACTTGAACTCACACCAACAGGCTTTAAACCACGCTTTGAAATCGAAAGCGATGACCTCGACGTGCTCACGTACGAACCTAACTTTACAGCTATTTTCGTTGACGAAGGCTACAAGTTCTTAAGCTGGGAAAACTTAACTAAAGAAGACATTATCGACTTCGAAAACACTCTTACTATTAAGCTTGAACAAACTGAAAAATATGATGCCCTCGCTGATAATTTAGCTGAACATAACTAGAAAGAAAAACTAAAATCATGATCTACGAATTTCTCTATGAAACTAAACCAGTCGGTCTTCACCTCATAGCCATCGCGATCTTCTGGGCGCTTATATTCTTTAGCTTTTCCGTATACTATTATCGCTTAAGTCGTCCACCAAAAGAAAAATACCTCACATCAACAACGTACGGCTACGATGCTAATCAGCAAAAAGAAGTTGTCGTATCACAAACTGTTTCAGAAAACATCATTGACCCCCACGACAAAAAATTTTATATGAACCGTATGGTCATAAGTGCACTGTTCTGTATTATCTTCTCAGCTATATTCGCATTTGAACTTTACGATAAAGTCACAACACCAAGCGAAAACACGAAAACGACAGATCTTTACAGAATCACGAAAGAGAAAGACTACCTGACGTTCGAAGCTAAAAAACCATATAATCATCTCTACAAAACCAAAACTATGGAAATCACGTACGCGAATTCTGGTGAATATGTCATCATAGCAAACCATCAAACATATAAAATCCCAAAAGAATCCGTCAAAGAATAACCATGTAAACTTATAATTAGAAAAGGAAAACCAACAATGATCTACGAATTTCTTTATATCGACAAACCACCAGTAACAGTATGGTTACCAATAGTTCTATTCATCGCCACAGGAGCCTTTTTAGGCCTAACGCTATACGGTCTCTATTCAAAAAACTCAACAAATGCCGATAAGACATTCTTCGCAACAGTCGGCGTGCTCATAACCATACTCTGTGGCGTATCATTTCTCGGCACGTCAGCGATTTACGTATACGACCACGTCACAACACCTAGCGAAAACACGAAAACGACAGACTTGTACCGAATCACGAAAGAGAACGACTATCTGACTTTCACATCGAAGAAACCGTACAATCATCTCTACCGAACAAAAACGATGGAAATCACCTACACGAGCAACGGTGACTACGTCATCGTGACAGATCATCAGGCATATAAAATTCCAAAAGAATCCGTCAGCGAATAACTAAAACGAATAAAGTGTCAGAACCACTGTCGCAAGTCTCGTTAACGAATCAATTGCGAAGAAACCACTTATGTGCTATAATAGGAAGTAACATTAACAAGAAAACAGGTGACGAATTTGTATAAAAAATTGAAACCCCTCACAGTTGGCTTGTTAGCATCACTTACCGTTTTTTCGCATACGAGTATCCTCGCAGAGACCTTTATCGGCATCCGTCCGATCACGTCAGCGCAACAGGCGACGTTAAACTATGACGGAAGCATTGCGGATCCACATATCGAAAAACCACGAACGGTAAACATGCAACAAGTCAACGTGAGCGACCCCGGTAACAACGCCGCGGTACTAATCCGTGGACGTCACGGCATGGAATACTCGTTCGGAAGCGGGATGTTCATCTCGCCAAATGTCATCATAACGGCCGCGCACGTACTCTCTGACGATAATGGACAGTTGCTACCGGGAGAACTTTACACCTACTCTCAAGGCTCTAACAGTGCCTATCAAGCAGGTACCTATGAGCCCAACGGTTTAACCTATGCTTTTAATGCATCGAACATCCACTTCTATAACCAAGGCGCTTATAAGCCATCCACACCAACGGATTTAATGGCTATTGTAGTAGACACGCCCATGCAGTTAACTTATCCTGGTGCAGAATTCAATGACTTAGGTGACCCTAATGAGCATCTAACAAGTATTCGAACAGTTGGTTATCCAGCAAGCGCAGACGGTACTAATTTGACACTCGGCGCGCTCTATCAAACAGGCGGTGCTCTAAGAAGTGGTCACGGTCATGCCGGTATGATGATGTCTGATGGCGATTCAATTGAAGGTGTTTCCGGAGCAGGTGTCTTAAACGACCGCAATCAAGTTGTCGGTGTACACACCTCAACATTCTTCATGAACGATGGAACTCACCCAGGCTCTATTCGATTAACGCAAGAACATATGAACTGGATCAAACAAATCGTTGAAGCGAATAAAGTACAAGGTTGGCGTGAATATAATGGCGCTAAATACTACTTCAAAGACGATGGTCATCTCTTACGAAACACAACACAGACCATCGACGGCGAAGAGTACACGTTCGATGAACTCGGTAAAGCAACAACTAAGAACGAAACTTCGAGAGTCGTTTCACGTGAAACAACATCAACCTCATCTAACACGACACCGTCTTCATCATCTAATACAAAGCCATCACGCACATCGTCTAGCAGTTCGAGTTCGTCTAGTAGCACATCAAGTTCATCTAGCTCAACGAAACCATCAACACTCGTAAAGCCGTCAGTATCAGAAGACAAACGGTTTGTGAATAAGGCGCGTCCAGCCAAAACGACAAATAAAAAAGATGACGTAACGCCTATTATTGTAGGGACTCTGCTCGTTTCGTTTCTAGCGGGAGTCGCCGGAACCGTTATGCTAAATAAAACCGAATAGAAAGAACGATTATGCCTTCAAAAGAAATTGATTTATCTGTATTCCCACAGAAGACTTTTCGTGAATCACTCGCTATTTATGACGAGTGGAACTTCGCAAAAAACAGTCTTCCACGGTTAACAGAAAACTACAAACAAGATTTGCGTGAAATTGTCGCTCATATCGTAGCGACCTTCCAAAATACGCACCCTGATCAACGTTTACACTTCCAATATAACTCCGACGATTATATCTTTGAATATACGCTCGAAGAATATTACGAAGATGGACATCTTTTCGTGAACTTCTATGTAAAGAACGTTCACGGTAAACTCAGTAAGATTGCAAGCTGTTATGACGGCAACGTTCTTTTCGATATTGAAGGATTAACAGCCTTTATCGAAATCAAGCACATTTATGAAGCTGTCGATGTGTGGCCGATTCAAGGTTTTTATGAGGCCTTTATCCGTACAACCCGAGAATATCTAGAAATGAGCATTAAATGACAAAAGCAGATACAATTTTTAAAAACTATATTCGGAAGATTCTAAAAGAAGGTGTTTGGTCAGAACAAGCTCGCCCTAAATACAAAGACGGAACTATTGCAAACTCTAAATACATCACAGGAGCCTTTATGGAGTTTGATCTTGCAAAAGGCGAGTTTCCCATTACGACCCTTCGCCCTATTGCCATCAAGTCAGCCATCAAAGAGATGCTTTGGATCTATCAAGATCAGTCCAATAGTTTAGACATCTTAGAAGAAAAATACAACGTTCACTATTGGAGTGATTGGGAAGTCGGAAACACTCGTACAATTGGACAACGTTACGGCGCAATCGTTAAAAAACACGACATCATCAACAAGATTCTAAAACAACTAGAAGCTAACCCGTGGAATCGTCGCAACATTATCTCTCTATGGGACTACGAAGCGTTTGACGAAACTGAAGGACTTCTACCATGTGCCTTTCAAGTGATGTTTGACGTGCGTCGTGTCGACGGTGAAATCTATCTAGATGCTACTCTAACACAGCGTTCAAACGATATGTTAGTTGCTCATCACATCAACACCATGCAATATGTAGCCCTACAAATGATGATTGCGAAACACTTCAGCTGGAAACTCGGTAAGTTCTTCTATTACGTGAATAATTTGCACATCTATGATAACCAATTCGCTCAGGCGGAGGAATTACTTCGGCGCGAGCCATCTGATTGCCAACCTCGTTTGGTATTGAACGTGCCAGATGGAACGAATTTCTTTGATATCAAACCTGAAGACTTCACGTTAGAAGACTACAATCCTGTCAAACCTCAGTTGAAGTTCGATTTGGCAATTTAAAAAAGCATACTTCATCGTATGCTTTTTATTTGGTATTTTTAAGTTTTACGCTAAACTCTAGCTTATTCTTCGTTAGATTAATCATCACTACTTGCACTTCATCGGGAATGACAGAGCCATTTGAATAGAAACACTCAACACCGTACTTGAAATGATCATTTTTACGAGAATTGATTAAGTAATCCGCTAAACGCTCGAAATCGTCTAAGGAATACTGCACAAAGCCGTAACGTCTTAGACCGGGCACTTCAGGATAGTCTAGCTTAAGACCATTTTTAGAAGCATTTACCAGTTCTTTTAAGTGAGCAACGCGAGCGGCGTTGGAATCCGCAGTCCCGCGCGATGCTGGCGCGTAACCCATGTCGTATTTCGCCCCCATATTCAGGTGCGCTGTCCCCATGAAGAGTAAATTTGGAATATCACCGTCACTCAAACAATAACGAAACGGTATCAAGTGTGTTGCATGCCACAAATTATAAGTTTGACCGTGCACTTCCACCTTATCACACCATGTGGCTTTCCGCCCAGGGATGTGGGCGCGTTTGCGCATGCTTGAATCTCGCACGACAATCTTGCGCTTAATCAAATCCTTGTTACGTACAAGAAGATTCTTGTCAATAAACATGAACGCACCGACCACACGTTTTCCTTTTTGTCCAGATTCAAGCTGACAAGTCACAATGTCTGTCATTTTAGAGACGCCGTGCTCGTTTCTCGCAAATAACAACTTGTGAAAGGTCTTTCGAGAACTGACAGTGGATACGTGTAAGTCATTTCGATTAAGTGATCGCTTACGCCATCTCGATTGAGTGAATCGTTTGAAGAGTACAAATCCGAATATCGCTATAAGAAACACGATGAAGAGAACTTGTTCGAAAACTAATTCGTTCACTATGCAATCACCTCGTATTCGTATAATCCTGTAAGAAAATCGCTAAAGGTGTACGTGATTAGTTGCGGATGATTGTATCCTTTATCGCTAACTATATCAGAGCGATGAATTACGATGCATGATAAGGTCACATCGATCACGACGCCTTCTGCTTCTTTGAGGAAATCGGGCATTCCTGCTTTGGATCGAATGCGAGTAATTCGCACAAGATGACCTTTCAAGTCTTTCACATTCTGCACCGTACCCGCAGTCGCACGCGCGTTTGCTAAAATAGTTGCTTCATTCATAAATTTTTATCAGTCTTTCTAAATTATAATTCACGTTTAATTATATCATAAAAAGACTCAAATTGCAAAATATCTGCTAATATGCTATAATGACATCACTAGAAAGGAAATTCATATGTCAGACTTTTTCGAATCATTAAAACAATCTACTCGCGCAAGTCGCGATGTCGTAGCTCGCACACGCGGTTTTGAACTCATCTCAACCGAAACTAATCAAGAACTCTTGCCAAAACGTGAAACAGCTCACGCAGCAGGATACGACTTAAAAGCAAGTCAAGATGTCACTATCGAACCCGGTGAAATCGCACTCGTACCAACCGGCGTCAAGGCTTATATGTTGCCTGATGAAGTCTTGTACTTATTCGATCGTAGCTCAAATCCTCGTAAACGTGGATTGATCTTGATCAACTCAGTCGGAGTCATCGATCACGACTACTACAACAATCCATCTAACGAAGGATTGATCATGGCTCAATTCAAAAACATCACAGACAAACCTGTAATAATCAAAGCAGGCGACCGTATTGTTCAAGCTGTCTTCGCTAAATATTTCGTCACCGACGACGATAACGCGAATGGTGAACGTACGGGCGGTTTCGGATCAACTGGTAATTAGAAAGGCACTATTATGGACGACAATCAAGATCGCAAAAATCTAACAACGGATGAGCTATTCGGTCACGACTGGCGAGATGAACTCGATCAAATTGAAGATGATTGGGTTTAACGGTTTCGGTTCCCCTTAAAATTATATTTTAAGGGGACTTTTTAATAAAGAATTTTAAAGAATTGCGTCCAAGACGCAATCGTTTTTTATTGTAGATTATTTCGAAAGGATTATAATATATGTTTGACTATTACGACGACGATGATTTTTGTCCACAACCAGATCCACCTCACATTAAACAACTAATTCGGGATATTGATTCAATTTTAAATGACAAATCAATCAAAGTTTTTACCGATTTTGACGCCGAGGACGGCTATAATCACATCCGTATTAATGCATTTGCAAAAAGGCACGATTCTTGTTTCTTAAAACTATACCCGAAACCAAACATCACAAACAAAAACTCAAAATGGGACGTAGACGTTCACATTTACAATTACGAAACATCATTCTTCGAATGGGATGATACAGTTTCAAATGTTACACTAGAAAATCTACCACAAACCGTAAAAGAAACCATTGATAAAATTAGAAAGGATTACAAAAATGACTAAATTATCTGAAAAACTACAGGATTATCAACTCGCACTAGGATTAACTTTCACGGGCATTCTCGCAATCTTAATCGTTTACGCACCACTCTACCTGGGCATTTTCTTTTTCACGAAATCGTTCAACATGTTCTTGACACTACTAGCAGGGTTCGTGCTTTATAGCATCATCGTTTTACCAATTGTTGCAGTCATCGCATTACGAATTCTCGAAAAGGAGTAAGCCTATGCCAAAAAACACAACCAAAAAACTTAACGCCACGATCGCGAAAATTCTTCAGGCAAATATTGATATGACAAATCGTAAACTAGAAATATTAGTCTATTATTGTTACGTCTGGAATCTTGTCATCAACTCTAAACGATTATTCACAACAGAATTTATCGCAGGTGTTCACGGACCATTCATCAAACAATTACATTCACACCTACGACAAACAACCATTTCTGATTTGAGAAACAAACGGTTATCCACTTCTGCACTAACCGATATTGAAATCGATATTATTGAACAAGTTGTGCATCAATATGAAAAGTTCTCAGAAATTGAAATCGTTGAACTTGTACAATCAGAAGAACCATGGTTAGTTGCACGTGGCGAGTGCAAAATGTTAGACTACTGTCCAAATGCTCTTGATGATAACCTCATCAAAGAATATTACAGCAAATTACTTTAGAAAGGAATTAATCTTGAAAAAATTAACAAACACCGCATTAAGTCTTTTAGCCTTCTTCATCATTGCCCTCTTATTAAACGGACCGCTTAAGAATTTCAATCCGTTTCCGCTTCTCAAAAATACAAGAGATGACTACTACCTCGTAGCAGGTTCATCAGGGCTCGATCCCAAAACGTTTAATCAAACATCAAATTTTGCCTATAGCGAAAAAGATGAATTGGGTCGTAGCGGACAAGCTCGTGCAACAATTACTTCTAAAGACGTATTCGACTCACTCGGGCATCGCGATGAATTCGAAAAAGGTGACAACCCGAGTGGCTTCCCTGAAAAGAATTTCATAGCCAAGGTTCAGACGACGAACGGTCTATATAAAGGTTGGTTCTATAACCGAAGCCATCTAATTGCAGACTCTCTAGGCGGTGATGCTAAAAGTTACAATGCGATCACAGGAACTCGCATGCAAAATGTCGGAAACCGTAAAAACACAGGTGGCATGCAATACATCGAACGCAAATGCGTTGACTACTTAAAAAAGCATCGCTCTGTAAAACTCTACTATCAAGCCACACCATATTATCGTGGTGACGAACTCATCCCGCGCACCGTCGAAGTAAAAGCTCTAACAAGTGATGGCGCTATCAATGAAACCGTCATCACATATAACACAGCAAAAGGATTCACTATTGACTACCATACAGGCGAAGTGATCGACAACTCGAAAAAGAAAAAATAAATAGAAAGAAAACAAAACTAAAATGCAACGTAAAATGTTTACCTACAAAGACATCGAAATTGTAAAATTCGAGGAAACAATTCGTCATGACGATGAACCATGCGACCTTTACATTCACCTAAACGAACTCACATCACAAGGCATCCATATTGTCGATGTAACTTTAATTTCCACCCATACCCATCAACACGAAACACATAATCATTATATGATTCGAATCATGCGTCCCGTTTACGATGTTGAAATCAAACGATACTTTAAAGATTCTCATAAAAAATGGGATCTCATTAACACAGATATTTTTGGATATTTCAAATCTGAAGACGACGCCCGTGCGTTTAAAGAAGAATATTTGACAAAAAGTAACACCGATGTTAAATTCGAAGCAGACATTCATCTCCATTCACCACTCGAACAAACAATTTAATTAAATAAAATAGAAAGAAGACAAAACATGCTAACATTCCAACATATCATCGACTTCGCGCGATCTCAAAAAGAAGAAATCGTGAACGCAATCAACGACGTAATTTACTGGGAAGAAGATGACGTCACGCTCACAGTCGCAATTCTTATCGAAAATTCACGACTAAAACTCGTCAACGCAATCGAAGTTGACATCACAGATATGTATACCGCATTCGTCAAACTTTTCGACATCGATATTGACAAAAATACACGTAAATGCACTCAACTAGACCTACTTCAATTGGTTGAAAACGAACTAAACAAATTCGAAAGCAGCATTAACGCATTCACCGATTAGAAAGGGAATTATGCTACAAACAATCAATTTCTCAGACGAATTCGACTTTAAAGCCATTCACGACTACATTGAGCGAATTCCTAAAATCAAAAAACTCAAAAAACATCCTGTTAAAATGACCATCTTTAAAGAATTCGCAACAGATATTGCAATGCCGATTAAATCCAATTCTATCGAAGATGGTCTAAAAATGCTTTACCAGCAATATCACGATTCAGAAATGACTCTTCCAAAAGTCGTAAATATCAACGAAACAGAAAACAAACTAGTGATTACATATATGCCGTTTTTAGACGCGCCATATAAGATCACGCTTAACATTGTAAAATAGAAAGGCTGACCATGTCCAAACTAAAGAAACGATTACTAATCACAGTAACCTTATTCTGTAGTTTTTTCGCACTCGTAGCTTGCTCTGAAAACAAAATCGTAGACAAACCTGAAAATTCAGCCGTTTACGATCAAGCAAAAGTTTTGTCAAAAGAAACAATTCAAAAAATTGACAAAATGAACGAAGAAGCGGATAATACAGATAAGAAATTAAAAATCGGCGTCTATATCATGGAAGACTTAGATGGTAAAGACCTCGAAGACACCACACTCGAAATCGCCCGTAAATGGAAAATCGGAGACAAAGACACCAACAACGGCGTTCTCTTGTTTCTAGCCATTAACGATAAGCAATCGCGTCTCGAAGTGTCTGATAACCTAGCCACTCGACTAACGGATATCCAAAGTAAAACAATTTTGGATAACATGAAACCAAAATTGCGAAGCAAAGATTATGATGGAGCCGTATTAGATGCTGTTAAAAACATCACGGATGCGAATAACGGTAAGAAAATCAAATCAGATACAAGCTCCAGCGATACACTACAATTAGTTATTATTATCGTATTCATTCTCTTCGTTATCGTTGTCATCATCGGTATCGGCGGAGATAGTGGAGGCGGTTCATTTATAGGCTTCTTCGGTGGATCTAGTGATTCATCCAGTGGTGGCGGATTCTCAGGCGGTGGCTTCTCCGGAGGCGGAGCGTCTAGCGGTTGGTAAAAAGAAAGGAAAAAACATCATGAATAAAAATTACTCAATCATTGGCGGAATCGTTGGATTCCTCGTACTTATTGCACTTTTCATCGGAGGCTCATACAATAGTCTCGTCGGCGCTCAAACTAAAGTTGAGCAAGCACAATCGAAAATCGAAACGACTCTACAACGACGTTATGACCTCATTCCAAACGTTGTCAACAGCGTAAAAGGCTATATGAAGCATGAAAGTGAAATCTTCGAACACATCGCAGATGCGCGTGCAAAAATCGGATCAAACTCAGCAAGTAAAGCCGAAAAAGAAAAAGCTCAAGGCGAACTGGATTCAGCCATCTCTCGCTTGTTAGTCGTACAAGAAAACTATCCACAACTCAAAGCCGATCAACAAGTGCAAAACTTAATCACTGAGCTTGAAGGCACGGAAAACCGCATCTTCGTGGCACGTAACGATTACAACGAAGTCGCTACTAAATACAATAACAAAATCCGTCGTTTCCCATCAAACATCATGGCAAACATGTTCGGATTCGAAAAAGTTGAACTAGTAAAAGCTACCGAACAAGCTAAATCAACAGTACCATCTGTCGATCTCAATAAAGATTAATCTAAAAAAGCGCCATCCTTAACCGGATGGCTCGCTTTATTTTTAAATAAAGAAAGGAGTCACAAAAATGACCAATAATAAACAATTACAATTAGCCTTAGAAATTGCAACAATGGCGCATAAAAATGTACAACGTCGAAACGGAGATCCATATATCTTCCATGCGTTACGTGTTGCTAACAACTCAACCTATATCCGCACAAAGACACAAAAAGCAGCAGGTATCCTACACGACGTCATTGAAGACACACCCTTCGATGAAGATTTTCTACGTCAACAAGGTATTGACGACGCTATTCTCGAAATCTTACGCTTTTTGACACACGATAAAGAAACAATTACTTACGAAGACTATATCGCGCATATTTGCCAAAACGTTGACGCAATGCTCGTTAAACTTGCAGATCTAACCGACAACTTAGATCAAGGAACGTTGCCTGATTTAACCGAACGAGACATTGATCGATTCAAAACATATAAAACAGCACAACAAACCATCATGGAAACTCTCGCAAAAGAACATCCAAGTATTTTTCAAGAAATCCTCAATAAACTATAAAGGAAGCCATTATGCTCGTTTTTAAATCTAAATTATCTGTTACTATTACGCAACCGAAATTCCCTGAATTCATCACCAAATTCGATCCAACTATTAAACTACCACAACTCGGCAGTCTTCATGGATTCTACAAACCAGCATCTCAAGAATTAACTATTATTCGAAACGAAGAAGAAATCATTAAAACGATTATCACTGACGGACAAATCGACGTAACGGTTCCATTCACAAGTAGCGTAAAGGAAGACATTAAAACCTACATCGAATACGTCTTCTTCAACGACGGACGTCTTTTTAAATGGTTCGCCGAAAATGACATGGACGAAGAAACGCATTTATCTATTGCAACGCGCATGATGATTGACCAATGTTACAAAACCAATGTCGCAGCTACTATCAAGCCAGCCTTTGAAAAACTCGAACAAGGTATCACTCATCCGACAGCAACTAGCCGTATTATCCGTGAATACAATGAATTCATCATCATCACAAACGGCTATTTCCTAGAGATGACTATGCAAAAAGATGATTCGTTCACATTCTTCAACGTCACTCGTCAACATACGTTTGAACCAACGCTTAAGACTTATCAAGAATGCTACGAAATCGGTCAATGGCTTGATAATTATTAGAAAGGACATAATATGTCTATTAAAAAACTCAAAGAACCAATTACTATTTCAAACATCACTCGCGACCCTTATTACGAAGAAGAATATCTCTTCAAAAAAGATCAATTAACATTAACGGATCAAGTCACTGTCTTTGTTGGTCCAAACGGTTACGGTAAAACGACTTTAATCAACATGCTTAAAGAAGCACTCGAGAGAGACGGTGCTATTTCATTCAGCAACAATGCCTATGCGCGAGGTCTTGCGCGAGCCTTTAAATTAACTGAAGCTGACGAATCTGCAAAAGATCGTGCAAATATCGGATTCATCTCCTACGATTCACATGCCGATGATCACACAAATTCCATTTCTGCATCCCTCGTTAACAACAACATGCGACAATTGCTTCTACGTCGAGAATCCTCTGAAGGCGAAAACAATCTAATTTCGCTTGCAGATTTATTCGATAACGCTCAAGCTGTCGCTAACGAAAATCCAGAGCTTGAAAACCTAATTATCTTTGTTGATGGAATTGATTCAGGACTATCTGTCGATAAAATTAATTTTATCATTCGTAACCTAGACCTCAAAATCAAGCAAGTCGAAAGTCAAAATCCCGATCTCAATGTCGCTCTTGTTTTCACAGCCAACCACTATGAAATGACACGTAATCTACCAACAATTGACCCCATCACCTTTGAGAAAATCAATTACAACGACTACGAAGAATTCCGAAGCGACATGATCAAGAAAGCAAAACATTAGAAAGGATCTTATGGACATCGCTATAACCGAAAACAAACTAGACGAAATCCATGAATATGTCCAGTCCTTACTTTACAAAGATGAAGTTCTCGCCGTCAATCAATCGAAATTAACAAATAGTATCTACATTTTGATTAGTGACAGTCGTCATTCGCTATTTAAGATACTTCGCATTAGTGATCACTATACGTATAGCGCCACACAGCTCGATTCGATCAACACTAAATATCACGAATCTGATTTGAAATCGAAAATTCGACAAGCCCTTTACAGCAACGAAAACTGGTTCGAAATCAACGAATTCGAATACTCTTGCTTGTATCTTCCAATCTGGCTTAGAAAGAATGACTATCAGCTATGTTACCATAACGGAGACATCTACATCGTTGACTTACACGAATTCCCAAAAGTAGAAACGCACATCTTCCTAAATAACGAACTTCAAAGCAAATTCCGCTTTTTTAAACGTTGCGGACTGTTGGTTTCGAAATCATCAAATTCTGAAAAAGAACTTGCACTAACTACGATGGCGACAACCATCATTAATATCAAAGGACAAGATAAAGCCTACAGAAAATACTGGTACGCCAAGTTCAAATCTCAATTTAACATCAACAACTTGTTCGATGTTGAAACCGATCACATGTTCAACCGCCATTACAAATCGTTTAACCAACATAACCCATAGAAAGGAGCCCCAACATGGCACGTATTCGCGTCGAAGACGATGCATACTTACAACACGTACAAGAATATATTGAACCGATGCTCAATCGCGAGAAAATCGTGTCACTATATCGTTCACAGATCTCGCAATCGGTTTATCTCTGCCTGAGCGATGACGACTATTACCATATCGTACTTCGCTTGAGCGACCACAACGGAGGCTACGATAGAGCCTTTCAAGAGATTGACTCTACGGCCAACGATTTAACAATTCGCTCGAAAATCCACCAAGCTCTCTATCGCGAAGACGCTTGGATTCCCATCACGCCGCGAAGATACGCAATCTTCAAACTGGTGCAAGCACTGCGCGACAACAACTATCGCGTGTTCATTCCAACGACCCGTCGGCAGAAACACGCTTACATCATCGATTGCGACGAACAGCCTAAGCCAACGACCCGCCTCAAACTCAACGCAGAATTGAGCCAAGAGCTCCGTAAGTTAACCCGCTTAGGCTTTCTTTCAACTACAGGCGCAAAGAAACGCCGCAAGAATCGCCGTAACGAAGTCTATGTACCTCCGCTCACGCACGATATCATTGAAAGTAAAGAAGCGGATAAAACGTACGAGCGCTACTGGCTAAAGAACTTTGACGAAAACTTAGATCTAAGCGATGTCAAATTGCCTGTAAATAAATGGCTATTCGCGAAAGACGAATAAAAAAAGACCGTTAAAGGTCTTTTATTTAGCAAAGGAAACATGGACGTGATCGTAATGATTGGCCGTCGCGCCACCACGATCAGGCATCTTATTCCAAGTATTCGCCGGACCGTAGATGTTACGCATATTCATAAAGTAACGCTGTTCCCAAATCTGATAATACACATCTAGAGCATCGAAATTGTTTTCGATATATTTAGCAATCTTATCACCAGTTTCTTTATCAGCCATGAAGTCAACGGCCAAACCAGTTCCGTGCCCATGCCCTGTACCGTCATCATCGTTACGGAAGCCTCCTGCGTTAATTACGTTGAATTTGGCCATGATAAAATTTCTCATTTGACGAGTATGAGTTGTGAGACCTTCGCTTCCGGCATCTTGTTTGTCTTTCACCTGATTGAACAGAGCTACATCTTCTTCATCAGTGAATTTCGAATTCGCATTTCCAACAGCATATTTAGCTAGATTCTTTTCCACATCTTGCTTTTTCGATATAAACTCATTAAGAGTTTCTTTTGCCTTATCGAGATCTGACTTCGTTTGCGAAACCTCCTGCTCCGCTTTCGACTGCGCATCGGTCGCGGTCTTCACCGCGTTCATTCTCTCACTTAGGCTTTTCTTGAACTTACTATCAATAGTAAGTTGATGGTTGTATCGTGTTTGTTCAAGATCCACAAGTTCTTGAGCGGTATCTACTTCACTCATTTCTTGTGTGATCCGTTCATTATAACGATCACGATCTTTCGTAAGGGCAATCAACTCAGAATCTTTATTCTGTACGAGATTGACCATACCACTCCAACCATCCTTCAATTTAGCTAAGTTCCAGGAGTCTCTAAGCGCATTATCGCGTTGCTCTATTGCTTTGTCTTTAGAGTCTCGTTTATCAATAGTTTTCTGTAGCTTATTTTTTGTATTACTTAAATTAGATTGAGCGTTTTCTAACTTTTCTTTAGCTATTCCTAGTTGAGTAGCCGCATCAGTTCGATCGGCTTGATTCGATGTTAAAACTTTCTGCGCATTTTCTAGCGCTTTTGTTTTATCCGCTAAAACTTTTGACTTAGTTGTCAAATCGTTTTCTATTGATTTCACCTTTGTTTGCGCTTCGTTCACTGATTTCGTAATACGAGACAGTTGACCATCAGCATAAACAGGTGTTACAGATAACAATAAGCTAGAAATCACTGCAAAAGTTATTAATTTGTATCGCATGTACACCTCCTACAAAAGACTATTATAACATATTTTACGGCTTCACGCAAAGAAAGGAGACGGATCACAAACCAATAATCTGAACAAATTACTTATTGCACAATCACTACTCACTATATTATAAAGGAGCTTTTACATTATTATGACTAACAAAAACATTAAACTCGGATTTGTAAAATCTAAAGCATTCGGACTTTGTGGCGTTATTCTGACAGCCGCACTTCTTGCAATCATGGCACCAAGCGCTTCCGCTGATGAGGTGACGAATACGCAACCAACCACAGAAACAGTTGCACCCGCCACAGAACCGGCAACTGAAGCCGTAGCGCCTGCGGCAGAAACACAACCTACTACGGAAGCAACAACTAATGCAACTGAAGAAACGCCAACTGTCGAGAAAGCACCAACCGAAGTTTCAAAAGAAGGTACTACAATTACAGTCAAAAACCCTGACGTTGACATGCACTTCACAAAAGGCGAAACCGGTAACGGTACAGGCAAATATGTCAACTTCAAAGTTGAATATAAAAACATCGACTTCCCAGACAATATGACCATTAACGAAGGCGATCAAGTTGTCTTCACAATGCCGAAGGAAGTATCCTTCCGTACCGACTTTGACTTCGATGTGAAAAACCCAGAAAATCAAACAATCGGTCACGCTCAAGCAAGCGTGGAAAAAGGAACAGTAACAACAACCTTCAACAATTACTTTACAGAACATCCATTGAAGAAACAAATGGCTATGACCTTTGATGCCAAGTGGACTGAAGCCGTTACATCTGGCGAACTTGCACAACCAAACTTCGACGGAACAGTCAAGAAAGTTATGATTGATCCTGAAGCCGAACTCGATCCGGGAACTGAAAAATTCTCTAAATGGGGTTCTCAAGCTGAAGAAGACGCTCAAACATTGAAATGGACAATCCGTTTCAACTTGGCAAAAGATAAACTTGAAAACGTTATCTTGAAAGATCGTTGGACAGCTAATCAAACATACGTTGACGGAAGTCTTGAAATTCGTACAGTTGATGACGTTAAAACATGGACTGGCGACAAAGCAGCTCAAGAATACTTGGATGCATTCCACGTACTAAACGGCGGATTCGATTTGAAATTGAAGACACTTCAAAAGATCGTCTATATCAACTACCGCACTAAATTGACAACACCTGTCAAAGAATCAACAGACCCTGTCAATGCTGTATGGTTGACTGCCAATGACAATGACAAACTTGCGGACAACTACCGCGCGCGTATCGCCCTCGTAGGTGGTAAAGGTGTCGCATCTGGTGAAAACGAAGAAATCCCAACACCGGATCCAGAAGAACCTAACAACGAAAAACCGAAAGAAGACCCTAAGGAAGAAACTCCAAAGGAAACACCTAAAGAGGAACCAAAGGAAAAAGAAACTCCAAAGGAAACACCTAAAGACGAGCCTAAGAAGGATGAGCCTAAGAAGGATGAGCCTAAGAAGGATGAGCCTAAGA
>ERZ773051.512-NODE-512-length-26964-cov-21.955777_pt1 | contig 26964 bp, 28 predicted proteins | sample MGYA00580631_ERZ773051 | MGnify/ENA primary metagenome ERZ773051 (study PRJEB29015, sample SAMEA2738137) | human oral metagenome | biome: human oral; feature: human-associated habitat; material: saliva | place: China | collected 2204 ... | reverse complement strand
GACTGTAAATCTGCTGCTTCTAGCTTCGGTGGTTCGAATCCATCACTACCCACAAAGGAGTTGTAATCAGATTGATTACAACTCTTTTGTTTTTATTTATGCCTGCACTTGGCATATTTTTTGTAATTTTGTAGACATAAGATAATATAAACAAGGATTACAAAATGAAGATAAAAGAAACACCAGTCTTATTACTTACAGGCTACTTAGGTAGTGGGAAAACAACATTAGTAAACAAGATTCTCGCTAACAAAAAAGGCATAAAGTTCGCTGTTATTGTCAACGATATTGGCGAAGTGAACATAGATGCAAATCTCATAGAGGCTGGAGGAGTTGTTGACCAGAAAGACGACTCGCTCGTTGCATTGCAAAACGGTTGTATCTGTTGTACTCTGAAGATGGACCTTGTTCAGCAATTAAATGAAATTGTATCACAGAACAAGTTTGATTATATTGTTATTGAGGCCAGTGGCATATGTGAACCAGCTCCTATAGCACAAACTATCTGTGCATATCCACAGATGTATCCAGACCTCGCAAAGAATGGCAAAGCTGTACTTGATTCAATTGTAACTGTAGTAGATGCACGCCGAATGTGTGATGAGTTCTCTGAAGGTAATGATCTACTTAAGAAAGACTTACAAGAAGATGATATAGAAAACCTACTCATACAGCAAATTGAGTTCTGTAACATCATCTTGTTAAACAAAGTTGATGATGTTACTACAGAAGAGAAAAATATGGTACGCAGTATTATACGTTCTCTTCAGCCTAAGGCCGAGATCATAGAATGCAACTATGGTGATGTTGATTTGGATAAAATTATCAATACAGGCTCCTTTAACTTTGATGAAGTTGCCACATCTGCATCATGGATTGCCGAAATTGAAGGACATCATGAGGACGAAGAAGAAGATGAGGAGGACGAACATCATGGGCATGAAGAAGACGAGCACCATCACGGACATCATCACCACCATCATCATCATGGATTGGAAAATGAAGAAAGTGGTGAAGCATTAGAATACAATATACAGACTTTCGTTTATTATGCACGTAAACCATTTGACATAAACTTCTTCGATGACTTTGTTGCGCGCCAATGGCCAAAGCAAATAATTCGTTGTAAAGGACTGTGTTACTTCAAGAATGAAAAGGACATCTGTTATGTCTTCGAGCAGGCAGGTAAGCAAGTAAGTCTTCGCAATGCAGGGCAATGGTATGCAACAATGCCTCAGTTCCAACTTCGAGAATTCTTAGAGAATAATCCAAAGGTAAAGGCAGATTGGGAAGAGCCTTATGGTGATCGTATGCAGAAATTAGTCTTTATTGGGCAAGATCTTGATAAAGAAGCTATAACCAAGGCACTTGATAAGTGTTTGACGGAGTTTTAAACAGACTGAAGAATAATAAAAGCGGGTACTGTCTTTAATAATACAGTACCCGCTTTTTCATTATCTACTGTATCATGATACATGTCCAAACAATGTTTCTACGATGATGATGTAAAGAAAATACAGAGAATGCTGGCTAAGAGATACTCTTTCACATTGTAGAAGGGCATCTTTTGATCAATAAAGGGGCATCTTTTAAGACTCAAAAGGGCATCTTTTGCAATACAAAAGATGCCCTTTTATTTTACCAACCACAATATATTGATTAACAATATATTACAGACCTACAAATTCACATTAACCTCTCATTATGTAACAGAAAGAAGAACGGTAACCGTAAAATATTTTCAGGGAAAGAGAAAGGTTTAAACTGTCACCACCCCAACTATATCTTATACCTGTGGATGATCTATCTTTTAATACAGTCTAACTTCATCTCCAATACGCAATCCACGCTCAGCTATCTTCTCATTCTTTTCTACAAGACTCTTCAAACGGATACCATACTTCTGCGCAATATCATAGAGACTCTCTGACTTACGCACATAATACAGGCGATCCTTGAAGTTCTTCGGAGCTTTCTTACGCTTTTTCTTCAACCAAATAAATTCTCCTGGAACGAGTCTGTCATGCTTGTCACGTTCATTATACTTCGCTAGCTTTCTATAACTGAGATCCAATTCCTTTCCAAGTGACTTAAATGTATCACCATTTCTCACAATAATATAATAATTATCATTATATTTATGAATTGTATGTAGCCCATTAGCGGTAGTTACATTTGGTGCTGATTTATCTAAGACTACAGAGGAATTCTCGCCACTGTGATGAACCATGAACCGATCATAATCCTTAGCTTTGTCATATTGATAAAGCTGATAAGTCTCAATAATATTGATAAGGCTTTGTGCATAAACAGGGTTAGTTGCATAGCCAGCACGCTTCAGTCCATATGCCCAACCTCGGTAATCGCTTCTATTTAAGCTAAAAAGACTTTGATAACGAGGTCTGTCTCGAAGGAATCTACAGTGATCTTCAAAGCTTTCCAAAGCATTACCATAAGCACGAAAACACTCTCCCAGTTCATCATCATCATGTGTAATCGTACGACCAGTCCATCCATGACACTTTATACCGAAGTGATTATTGCCCAATAAGACAAGACGTCCACGCCCTGCATTACTTTCTAAAAGTCCCTGAGCCAATGTAATACTGGCAGGAACTCCATATTTGAGCATCCCTTCAATTGCCATATCTTTATATTGATTGATATACGTCTGATACACTTGATTCCACTTCAGGGGTGTACCAGCCGTAGCTGCTAACATATACAAAAATGAAAGTAACAGAAAAATATATCGCTTCATAAAAAGGATTTTAAATTTATACAGATGCAAAAATACACGATTTTTGATAGATTTCAAAACTAATTCTCTTAAATTCTCACAAACATATCAAAACTTATGCGTAACTTTGTAGTAGATAAACAATGAAGACTATCATAACACTTGGCTCAAATTGCCAGCAGGAGCAAAACATTCATAAAGCGCAAATACGCCTCAGACAAACATTTCCGGGCATAAATTTCACTAAAGAAGAATGGACGGAACCTATCGGTATTGTATCTGATAGATTCCTCAACTGTATGGGGTCATTTGAGACATCGTATCCTCTCGAGTACATCCAAACATGCTTAAAAGAGATTGAAATAGAGCTAGGAGATTCCCACGAGAACCATCAGCAAGGGATAGTCCTAATCGACTTAGACCTCATCTGTTATGGAGATAAGAAATTCAAGGAGATTATATGGCAGAAATGAAGATAACAAATATAAGAAGAAAAGTAGCGACTCTACTTCTCCTCTTCATATCATGCACACTGACAATAGCCCAAAGTAACCCCGATTCTGAAGAGTTGGGTAAAGCCTTGGAATATTTTACTGCTGCAAAATACCATGAAGCACTGCTCATCTTCCAACGACTTGACAAAACATATAAACTCAACAATCGCTTTAAAGCTTATATCGGGTTGTGTTATTACAATGAGTGGGACTATGAGACTGCAGCAAAATACTTAGATAAAGCCATCCCACAATTAGAAGCTTTCGCTCCTCGTGAGCGTTCAGTTTATTATTATGCAGCAGGAGAAAGCCACTTCAATCTAAAACAATACAAGGAGGCTATACCTTATTATAATAAGACACTTACGGTATGTTACGATCGTGAGAAGCCTAATGTATATTATCGTTTAGGGTTATGTTATATGTTTATGCAAGACTGGAAACATGCTTTCTTACAATATGAGAAGTCACAAGAGGCGTATAAAGTATATAAAAATGATGAAAACACACAAAGTAGATTGGCTCAAATAGAGAGAATGGCAGAAGCATGTTGGACTAAATTCGCAGCTTCATTACCAAAAGATACAATTAATTTAGAAAAAATTAGGGCGAATCTTAAGGCAAAACAGCTGCCAATCAAGATTTCGATATACACTGATAGTACATCGACAGATGATAATATTATAATTCCATCTAAGCCAAATTTACCTATTTCACCTATCAATCTTGACAAACTTTTTATGAATAAACTTGAAGTAAAAGACGAAAATTAATGACTTTTTCCGATATTTTCTTGCGTTCATTCAATTTATTTTCGTACTTTTGCATCAGATAATAAAGTTTAAACGTAGTAGACGGCAAGCAACTTTAAACACGAATATCGCCGTAAAGATTGACAAACCAAGTCGGAATTCATTACACGCAGGATATTACCCAATTGTTAGACGGATACAACATAGAAGATAGATTATAACAATATAAAGATATATCGATAATCTAGTATCTATGGGGAGACACGCTAAGGGCTGGCACCGCGGAAGATGGAATCCACGACGTCAGCCCTACTTATTGGTAAATTCTTTAAATCTACTTTAGTGCTCTTTTATGCAACTTAAAGAACTTCCGCATGAATAGTATATATATAATAGATAATATTATAATCTGGCACAAAAGTGTAAGATAACCTGGATACATAATATACCAAATACAGCACAATAATTGTACCGCCATATAAACAAGGGAAACTATTACATGGGGTATCTTCAACTCATTTGCCATAATCTGAAACAAATGCTTTCGATGAGGTTGAGAAATATTCTCATGCAACATTATACGATGTAAAATAGTTAGACAGCCGTCAACACCATAAACAACGAGGAAAGACAACCAAGAGAGGTCTCCTGTATTTATAACTATAAAACCAAGTGTAAACAAGATAATAAAGGCTATAGAAACAGAACCAACATCTCCAGCAAAGCACTTGGCCCTACTACGGAAATTAAAGAAACAAAATACAAGGGCAGCCGATAAAACTATCTTTAACAAAGATACAATGGTCTCAACTTCTGATGACTGACCCAACAAAGTTTCTTTATCTAAAATGAAAAGTATAGCTGAAAGGACTATTAATGAATATCCCCCTGTTATTCCATTAATACCATCCATGAAATTAAAAACATTCATAGCTCCCGTACAAATCACCAAGCCCAAAACAAGAATAAGGACTATAGTAAAGAATCCACTACTGTTTATATCTATTATACTATTATTCCCAAGAATTAACTGGGATAATAGCAGTAACATTCCTATAAACTGCAATGGTAAACGTAATCGTGCACTTAAAGAATGTATATCATCGACAAAACTAAGTATAGAGACCATACTAAGTCCTGTAAAGAAAAGCCAATACTCTCTTCCATAAAATATAAACCAAATTAAGGCACCAAGATAAAAGATTATACCACCTCCTCTTAAAGTAATAAACTTTGAAGAACCGCGTTCTGATGGCTTATCTATAATATTAAAGTAATCAGCAACCTTAAAATATAAAACTTCAAGAATGAAAAGCGAAAGAAATATAATTGCTATCTGCAACATGGTTTACTTATTTTAATATATCTTGTTCTGTTATAGGAGTATACGGTCCATCCTTTGTTTCGAAGATTATAGTACCAGACTCTAATACTTCCATAGAATGCCATATCCCAGCAGGAATATGGACACCATAACATCCATGAGATTGGTCGAGAACTTCCTCTTCAATAATTACTTTCTCTTCATTATAGAAAAATATCTTAAGCTTTCCACACAGTAGTATATAAGTCTCTGCTGTATGTCTATGACGATGGATAGGGACAAAGGTCCCTGGTTCCAAAGCATTCAACATACGTTGACATGGAGCCTCTAAAGTTTCATGAAAATTATGATTCATCCGCAAGCGTTCTGACGACTTTGCTGCTGCACTTACAGTATCTAACAAATTCTTATCTATGATTTCCATTTGCTATTTTTCCTTAAAACTATGTATCGTATAAGAAAGACCTTCACGAGCAGGAACAGGCATTCTATCTATCTTTAACGCATTCTTAATCTTGCTATTATCAACAATATAGTTCTCTGTAAGCTTAGCCAAACGTTCCGTGGTTAGAGGTAAATGCAATTTGTCACCAATCTTAGCAAAAGATGACATAGCAGAGCGCCCAAATTTCCATATTCGAGTCGGACGACCTAAGTTTTCACAAATAATACCAATCAACTCATTTGTAGACAAAACTTCATCATCAGCCAAATTATAAGTCCCACTATTTACATCAAAGGCCAAAAGCTGTCCCACTACAAAACAAACATTGCTTATAGAACAGAAAGAACGCTTATTCTCAAAGGCTCCTAATGGCCAAGGTAATCCTACATTTACGACTTTATAAAGTAGGTTCAGATTACCTTTATTACCGGGCCCATGCATCATACAAGGACGCAAAATATACACATGACGAGAGCCCTTTTGATTCATATCCAAATTACTCCATTCCTCATTTATTTTCTTCTCTGCCTCAGCCTTACTTTCCCCATAAGGACCTTTAGGCGTCAACGGCATGTCCTCATTCAAGACATCACCATTTACTTGGTCTGCTGCGGCCTTGACAGAAGAGAAGAATATGAACTTTTTTATATTTGGATGTTTGATAAAGTAATTAAAGACCTTCATTGTCAAATCAACATTAACTTTGAAATAAACACTAGCCTCTGTCTGATTCTTCGTATCATGTGCTTTACCAGCAAGATGAATTATAGCATCTACATCCGGTAATTTATTTTCTTCAAGATCTTTCCATAAATAATCTCCTGACCGACCAAGCCCATAGACAACATGTCCTTTCTCTTTCAAATAAGGTATAAGATTTTGTCCAACAAAGCCATGATAGCCAGTAATAAGTATTTTCATTTCAATATAATTTTTCTATTTCTTTCCAAACAATATGATTCTCAAAGTTATCACGAACCCACTTACGTGCCTTTACTCCATCTATACTTGTTTCTCCATTATGAATACGACGAATAGCTGCAGCCAACTGGTCAATATCATGTCCTACAAACAATCCTGTCTCATTTTCAAGTATAGAGTCACAGCACCCTGTTGCATGAGTTGTAATAACAGGAACCCTCATTGACTGAGCCTCCAAAACACCTGTAGGAAATCCCTCTCGATACGATGCGAGGATATAGACATTCATCATTGCGTAAAAATACTCCATATCACAATTCTGAAAGTCAGTCCATATTATCTGAGTATCTTTTTTTATATCTTCTTGAACATCATCAGGAAGCGCATCTCGAATTTCAAACATTCCAACAAGAAGAAGTTTGTAATGAGGATTATCTTTCTTTACCTTGCGAAAAGCTCTTACCAACTCTATTATTCCTTTGTCTTTCACTAAACGACCGGAATACCCTATCACCCAATCGTTAGTATCAATGCCCCACTTTCTTCTCATAGAAGATAGCTTAGCTGTATCAATATTATCTGGATTAAACTTCCCTTCGGTATCAATACCACAGCACGTCCCTTTATGAAGAATTAATTGCTTGGCTGCGGGCGCTAAATGATCCTCTACAGAGTGTTGTAAAACAGAAGGAGACACACATACTATCTTGGTCGCACAAAGGGATGCCAATCGATCTACACTTACAAGGACAAAACGTTTTAACCCACGTGATGTTTGATAGACAAGCCCATGACGAAAATAAATACGATTTGGCACCCTCATTAACCATCCGGCTATCATCGACAACAAACCACCCTTAGGCGTGTGTCCAACAACAATCCCTATTTCCTTTTCTTTGATATATCGACAAATACCAACAATAGTCTTAAAATCTTGAAGTATATTAATAGATCTCAGAACAGGTATCACACGATAATCAAAACCGTTCTCCTTGGCATAAGTATCCAAGTATTCTGACGCCGAACACACAACGTGGAAACGATATCCCTTCTTTTTAAAGTACTTAAATTGCCCTCCTATAAAATAAGGAAGTACAAAGTAAATATTTACAACATGGAGTATGCTTTTATTATTATATTTCATTATATACCTTGTTATAACCAACAACCATCTTACTGATATCAAACTCTAAAGCTCTATTGTAACAGCGTTCAGCAATCTCGTTATAATAAGTCTCATCACTTGTTAATCGGTTGATTTCTTCAGCCAATGCCTTTGCATCCTCATGTGGGAAAAGTATACCATATCTTTTAGTAACTTCTTTCAAACCATTAACATCAGAGGCTATGAAAGGTTTATGTGCACTCATTCCCTCTACATTGCTAAGACTCAATCCTTCCCAATGAGAAGACATTACAATAACATCTGCTGCTCTCAGAACATTTGGAATATCAGTACGTAAACCTAAAAATCTAACTCGGTCACTTACACCAAGTGACTCTGCTAACTGCTTAACTATTTCTTGACGCATACCAACACCAGCAAACCAGACTTCATATTTTTCTTTATCCAATAAAGTTAAAGCCCTAATAATAGTATCTTGATTCTTTTGTTTACGGAATCCAGCAACCATCAGAATAGCTTTACGACTTTTCTTAAAGTCTAATAATTCTTGACATGGTGCAGCTTCTGATATTGCATTGACATCAATCCCATTATTGATTGTAATAATTGACTTGTACTTATTTGATGATTTGACAAGCCATTCCCCTCCCATATACTCTCTTAGTTTCTCTTCTGCTATCTTACTGATACATATCACATGATTATACCTGCTATACATCCAACTTTCTATTGGGCGATACCATTTCCAATTTCGTTTCCTATTAGACGTATTATGTTCTGTAGAAACAAGTTTTGGAGAATTAAACAAACTGGCGATTGCAACAAATAGCTGCGGTGAAGAATTATGCGTATGAACAATATCATAATTCTTCATTATCTTTACCAGTTTAAATATATAGAGCGGATTATAAACCCCATGACCTAATGTAAATATCTTTGTCTGTGGACACTCTTTCTTCAATCTCTGAGTCAATGGTGTCTCTGTGCCATTAAAGACACATAAATCCACCGTATTTCCTAAAGCTTGTAACCTTGGTATCAAATTAACGACCAACGTTTCAGCACCTCCCATATCCAAAGATGTTATGACTTGTAATATTCTCATTATCAGCTGTGTTTATTCTACAATAATAATCCTGTTTTAATCGTATTCCAAATAAGAATACCATAATAAGTTAAAAAACTATTTGCTGTCACTTTTAACATTTCAACATAGGGAAGTGATATTCAACAGATTATGCTTTATTTTAAAATGACATGAATGACAGCAAAACCGAAAAACCTACGCTATAGTAATGATAACTCTGTTCTAGAGAAGTCACATAATCATATAGCATTTTCAGTGTTAGTATGCTTGGAACCAAATATAGGACTAACATTCCAGTTTAACACATATATACAGGGATGTTATGAATTATAGAATACTCATAACTATCTTTTATTTACACGTTTATCTTTCAAATGCATCAACCAACCTAAAGGTGCTACAGCATTCCATAGTCCAGAAACCTTCGGATAACTACTATTTCCATTATAACACAGACGAAATCTCCAATAGTTAATAGCAGCTTTCATCTTATCTTTAAAGGGAATGTTAAGATCTAATATCTCAGCATAACACATCATAGAGGTAATTGGACTTTTCATTCTAATTTCGACAATTCTATCTGTTAATCCTCCATCAAGATAGTCTCGAAAATATATTATATCACTAAAGCAGTATAATTTATATTTTTTTGCAATTCTATTCCACAAAAGGATCTCAGGACAGAATTTTTCTCCCATAATCTCAGGAAAAGGATTTTCTTTCAGAACTCTTGTTCTGAAAACTTCTGATAAATCTCCTGTAATATGAAACTTATATCTCAGCTCAATTGTATTTGCATATAAAACCTTTGTAGGAAAACCACAACCTATTCTGTTTCCATTGTGATGCCCCATTAAGCCACAAACACCACCGAAGTTTTCTTCTTCTTTGCTTTTTTTATATGCATTTTGTATCTTTTCTAATGAATCGTTTGGTAAAGAGTCATCGCTATCTAATATTAGGAAGAGTTCTCCTTTAGCTTCTTTTACTCCATAATTTATAGCTGTATGTTTTCCTCCATTTTGTTTATAGAAATATCGAATAGGAAACTTATCCTTATTCTTTTCTATTGTTGTTTCTATAACCTTTTTAGTATTGTCTGTACTCCCATCATCAACAATAAGCCACTCAAAATTCTTATTGTTTTGTTCTTGAAGACTTTTATGTAATCTCGGAAGAAGTTCTGCCCTGTTATAAGTTGGCGTAAATACGGTTATTAGCATATAGTATTACTTATAAAATTTATCCTTGTCATAATTATAATCGTATTCATATCTTTCAAAAATATAATCGTTTTCTCTATGCCCATTAGTGAAAAACGTTTTATATGGATACAATAAAACTCCCCATGATATGAGAATACGTAAGAAAAGAACAAAACAAACAATAGAAAGTTGTAGGCCCATCTTTATTTTTTTTCCATAGTTGGTAGTTGATAATTGTGTCAGTGAGAATATTAAACCATATACGAAATACCAACTTAAGCGTCCTCCGTTTTCAGAACGAATAAACAATAACAAAATAGCACAAAATGCTAAGGCTATGTTGTATAAAACTATATTTTGTTTGGTATCTGGTAGATGATAATAAGACTTTATCAGGAAAAAGAGAAAGAATCCAGCCTCTAAGATGTAGGCTATTCGTGTATCTTCTTGAACTGCATAATCAGCATGCGCTGCACGAGTTGATATATCATCAAAGAAGTTATAAAGGTTACTTGTTATTCCTGTTACACCAATAATAAAACATGCGGACATTAATAATAATATACGTGCTTTTGAGTATTTCTTATTTGCAATGAAATACATGGGGAAGAAAATAATAGCAGAATTATGGAACGAAAACGCTGCAATGATAATAGCACAGTACTTTAAAAACTTTCTTTCGATGATATATCTAATAGAAAGTCCTATAATAGCAGCAGCGAACATTTGCCTAAGATATGTAAATGAGAAATAAAATACCAATGCCATAAACAAGATAGATGCCAAGGGATAATTCTTTGCATACCGTCTAAAACTATGTAGAATAATGGCATACATACAGATAGTATAGAGGAAAATAAAAATATATCTGTTGCTTGTTATATGAGCTATTGCCCAGTTAAGTCCTATATAGCCAAATTCAGTATTATATGCTTGATAAATACTGGAAGATGTTATTGGAATACCTATTTTTAACTGGTCTGCCAAATTGTCGAAAAGCTCGCCATAGATATAACGATCATAACCGCCTAGCATATCTCCCAATCCAACAAATACAGCTAATGAAATAAAAAAGAATAAAAAGGGTTTGTAAGAAGCCTGTTTATTATCTTTATAATAGAAGTATAAGATAGCAGGAATAAGAAAAAGAATGATGTATATAATCATATTACTGTATCATTTGAAGAGATAAATCAACGAGATATTTAACTTTATGAGAAGAATCCGAATAGTTCTTTTGAAATCTTTTCTCTGTTATGTTCTGTTAGTACACATTTTCTTCCTTCAATCGCAATTGCTTCATATCTTGCTCTCTCATAAGGAATTTCTTTCAGTACTGATATCAATTGTGTGGCATCTTTATATATCACACACGATTTATTGTTTTCAACAGCAATATTTTCCATTGCATACGGTGTTCCTATTACAAGTAGTCCATTAGCAAGTGCGTCCAGAACTTTCCCTTTTGTTCCAGTTCCGACAGATAATGGATTTATTTGAATATCATACTTAATGATTTCTTCTATATAGTCTGGAGCAAAATCTATTAAATTCGCTTCATAACCAAACTTTCTAAGTTCGTTTACTTTTGCATACCAGCCTTTCCCCAATATCGTTAGTTCATAATGTTCCTTAAAGAACTCTTTATCAGGATTATCAAGATTCTGAAGCATAGAGAAGAACTCGTTAGATGCTTCATATGAATACAAGTCATATCTTCCTGCAATCAACAAACGGATTTTAGGCTGATGAAATCTTATTTCTCGCTTAGGATTTTCTATTTCATAATGAGGATGACGTAAAAAATGAGCATCTATAGTAGGGTTTATACGTTTCACAAACTCTGCATCTGCATCACCAACAAAATGATATTTGATATTTTTGCTATTGTCATAACAACTCTCCATGCGGTAGTATTTTATATAATTCATAACAACACGAAAATATTCTGCATAATGTGATAAAGTAAACGGCCGTCCTATCCTTCGATACCAATGTAAACAATAACTATCTGGTGTCGTGTGAATTCGTTTGAATTTTTTAAACTGTGAAAGTATACCAGAGAATTCTTGACAATACCCCCATACCACATCAGGATGACTATTACAAATTTCTTCAACAATATACCTTGGTAAACGAATATAATAACTTATAGGAAACCTGAGTAAGATTCGTATAAACGTTAGATGTAGTTGAAGAATAAACTTATACCACCAAGGCTGTTTCACAAGCTTAATTTTGATATTTAATTCATTCTCAACCTCCTTTATAGTCTCATCAGAAAGATTATTCTGATTATAAGAATAAACTGTTATCTCTATATCAGAAGGTCTCTTTATCATTAAGTGATATGGATGTCCCGATGGACCACCCATATTCTCTTTATAAGGAGTTACTGGGGATATGAATACTATCTTCATATATGTTATCTCTTAAATATATCACACACACAGTTTAAAAGAGACGAAGGTGTATTGCTCTCCACTAAAAACACCTTGGCACAATTGGCATTCTTGCCAGCCTCTATATCACTTTGGCAATCGCCTATCATTATAGATTTTTCCAAATCTATATTCAGGTCTCGAGCAGCACGATGAAAGAGTCCAGCCTTAGGTTTACGACAATCACAATCAAACTTCAACTCTGCACGTTCACCTTCAAATCCTTTATCAGGATGGTGAGGACAATAATAAATTGCATCAACGAAAGCCCCCTCATATCCAAGTAATGTCTCGAGCTTATTATGTATAATATCTAACTCTTCAAATGTGCATTCTCCACGTGCTATAACAGGTTGATTAGTGATAATAATGGCAAGATAGCCCGATTGGTTGATAAGCTTGATGGCTTCTGCAGCACCAGGAATCAATTCCATTTGTTCAGGACTTTTTAAGAATCCAATATGCTTGTTTATAGTTCCATCACGATCAATGAAGACGGCTTTCTGTTTATTTTTAAGGTTTCTTGCATATACTCTTCCCTCATTAATATCGTTCTCTGTTTCTGCGAAACGTTCAGGAGTCCCCATATCCTTGATATATTCAGGAGTATCGTATGCAAAAATCTTTCCACTATTGATATTAGGGCGCAACACATCCCGATCTAAATCAATCTTTTCAGGGAGTAGAAGGTCTTGAGCAGCATATAGTTCTCTTACAGCTTGTAAAAGTTGAGGTGATATAATCTCTATTCCTGCATTTACACGATTCTTATAAAATCCCTGTTTATCTTCTTTTACAATCCATGATATAACTTTATTTGTTGTATGTGGAACTTCACCTGAAATAGCTGGTAAAGTTTCTGTGACCAAGATACTACTGTCATGAGGATGCCCATTAGGATGAGAGATTAGGCTTGCCCAAGGTGAATGTTCTTTATGGAATTGGATGAAACGATTAAAATCTATATTAATCATAACATCCCCACACATTAATAAGAAATCTTCATTGAGATTCATCTTAAATAAAGCACCAGCTGTTCCTAAAGGATGGTCTTCTGTGAAATAACTGATATTTACACCAAACTTTTTGCCATCACCAAAGAATTCTTTTATTTTTTCCCCAAGATAACCTATAACAAGAGTAATATCTGTCAACCCACTATCTTTGAGATTCTCAATTTGCCATTGTAGTATGGGTTTATCACAAACTTCTATCAGAGGTTTAGGCACATCTGCTCTCACAGAAGCTATACGCGTACCCTTGCCTCCTGCCATTATTACAACTTTCATACGCTTAATTTCCAAAGAAATAATCTTCTAACATTAAACAAATGCAATGATAAATAGGAAGATGGAGTTCTTGTATTTTATATGTTTCTGTTTCTGGAACATGAATACAAACATCACAAAAACGTTCTAACTTATTTTCTTTTGCGCCTGTAAGTCCAATAACTTTAAGTCCCCTCGCTTTTGCTGTTACGGCTGCATATAAAATATTTTCACTATTTCCTGAGGTGGAAATTCCTAAAAAACAATCACCTTGTTTTCCGTAGCCATTAACTTGTTGTGCAAAAACAAGTAAGGGATTGCTATCATTCATATAAGCTGTGGTAAGTGACGAATGAGCAGTTAAAGTGATAGCAGGTAATGCTCCTTGCAAGTTTTCAGCAAGTATAGTTCCTAATTTTTCATCTATTTGTTTCATCGCTTCAACTTGTTCAATATAAACTCTTCTCTTGAGTTTGAACTCCTTCATTAATTCCCCAACAATATGTTCAGAGTCAGAGGCCGAGCCTCCATTCCCACATACTAAAAGTTTTCTACCATGAGTGTAGGATTCTTTTAGTAACTTGTATGCCTCGATGATGCTTTGTTTGCATACTGATAGACATGGATACCTTTCAATAAGTTTTTTTATATGTTCATTTGTATTCTCTTTCATTATAGATAAAATTAATATATTTTCCAACCATGGACACCACCATCTGTAAACTGAAATGGCATCACAAAGCCGTCTAGTTGCTTTAATGCGTTTATTACTTCTATCTTTCGTGTTGGTTCCACAATAAGCATCATAAAGCCACCACCACCAGCACCTGATATCTTTCCAGCTAAAGCTCCTGCATTAAGGGCCATGTCCATTGCATTGTTTATCTTTTCATTCGAAATAGAACCTGCCATTTGTTTTTTTGCTTCCCAAGAGCGTCCCAATATGGTAGATAAATCTTTAATATTACCCTTGAGCAGTGCTAATTTCATATCGTTTACACTTTGTTTTACAGCGTGCATGGCCTCTATTGACTTGGTATTTCCTATTGTCGCATTTTTCTTTTGCTCATTAATGATACTTGCACTTTCACGCGATTTTCCTGTGAAATAGAGTACCATTGAGGCTTCTAATTCGTCAATTATCCATTGTTTTATTTTCAATGGATTGATGATGACCAAATCATTTTGTAAGAACTCCATGTAATTGAAACCGCCAAAAGCAGCAGCATATTGATCCTGTTTGCCACCTGAGAGTTCCAAATCTTTGCGTTCTATTTCGTATGCTAATCTTGAAATCTCATAATCGCCTAATGGCAACGACAGCCATTCTACGAAAGCTTTTAAGATGCACACTACCATTGAGGAGGAAGTTCCTAATCCAGAACCAGCTGGTGCATCGTTATAAGTTGTAATCTTAAAACTTAAAGCCTCTAAATCATAGTCCTTCATAATGCGATTATAAACGCCTTTTACGAGTATCGCTTCTCCGTCTAGATCTAAATATTTAGTAGCATGGTATGATTTGTCAACCATTGCATCGAAAGACTTGATAGTTATCATGCCATCGTTTGTTTCTTCAATTGTGCAATGAGTATATAAATTAATGGTTGCGTTTAAAACCAACCCTCCAAACATATCACTATAAGGTGAAACATCTGTCCCTCCACCAGCTAATCCTAAACGTAATGGTGCTTTACTTCGTATAATCATTTTTAGATTTTTCCAATTAATTGTTTAAAATATTTTCTCCCTTCACTGCTATGCAAGAAGTTAAGTTTTCTAATGCCTAAATTCAGTCCATAATATATTCTTGCTAGAATATAGGTTAGATAATTCATGTGAGTTTTTAAAATTATAAAATGACTCTTTATTTGGATTCGCTGTTTCCAAATAGAAGGGGTAGAACTTTTCCCCTCTAAATGTTGTATCTTGGGCTGGTTAAGAATGAACGAAGTGTATCCTGCTTTCTTCATACGATATTGTAGTTCACCTTCTTCACCATACAAGAAAATTCTTTCATCAAAACCTCCAACTTCTTCGTATGCAATGCGAGGGAAAAACATGTCAGCTCCACTAATACACTCTACTTCCTTGTTTTTATAGTCAATTGGAAGATATTTCTTTAGATGAAGTATTCTTTTTGTAAATTCTGCTATCGTAAAAGCAGGATAATAGAAAAAAGAGCAAGCATATTCTCCCGTCTCACCTATAAGATAGCAACCATATACACTTTTAAATTTATGATTTTCTGCATAATCAAAGAATTCTTTTATAGCATTGTTTAAAAGTATTGTATCTGAGTTTAGCAGAAAGAAATACTTTCCTTTGGCAATTTCCATCCCTCTATTGTTTCCGTATCCAAACCCTCTATTATTTTTATTATAAACATAGGTTATTCGTTCATCATGCTCGAACAATTTTTTAGACCCATCTGTAGAGGCATTGTCCACAAGAATTATTTCATAAGACACATCAGAGGTTTTGTCAATAATACTCTTTATACACTCTGAAGTTATTTTTTGAGTATTATAGTTTACTATGATGATTGAAACGTCCATTAAAAGTGAGTTTTTTCTTATTAATGTGCATGGCCTTTTTTATCTTATTTTTTGGAAATTAAATTTTTCTCTTAATAACTTTATTAAGGTGTCAATTGCTTTATCATTGGCTGCACTATAATCCAATTTTTCTTTTATGTCTTGTATCGTGTCCTTTGCAAATAGTATTTCTTCTTTTGTATTACCATAAGCGACTCCAACATGATTATTTATTTCATCTGTTGAATAATAGTCTTCAGCAGTCTTTCCTGGTTCAAATACAATAACGGAAATGCATCCACATACTGCTGCAATGGTTGAATAAAATGTTTGTAAGTCATAAGAATAACAATACTCACACTCATTCAATACTTTGACCTTGTCTTGTTCAGAAAGATCATCTATGATTGGTCCATCAAATTCTTTTGGTAAATCTTTTCGAAAACGCCCTTTTCTGATAATGTAACAATTACCTTTTCGAGATCCTTTATTATAATGATTATACAGCTGATGATCAAAATGACTTATTGTAATGATGTTTTTTTCAGGAGCAACGTTTTTATCATAAAAAACCTCTCTATATGCAATGAATAAATCATCTTTTCCATATGCTTTATTATCGTTTTGAAACGGATTGAAATAAAGAAACCATCTGACAATATTTTTACCATGCAAGAAGTTTCCATAGACACTATCTGGATATATTATTATACTTTTTTCTTTTGAAAAAAAGGGTGTTCTCTGTATGGGTAATCCTTCGAATGGTGTTAAAATATACTTTTCATAAGCTTTAACATGTTCATTATCTTTATTTGAGTATAGTTTTATAAGTAATGGATAGAGGTATGGACGAATTTCATTGATAGTCCATTTTATCCAATATTTCCACATCTTTTCATTCTTCTTTGGTTTGTTAGCAACATAAAATATTCGTGCATCAATCCCTTTATTTACCAATAATTTGCATAATAAGGAAAGAGCTAAAATGCCTCCTGAATATCCCCGATAGCAAACTATAATTACTTTTTTATTATATTGATATTCCATTATTTCTTTTTGATTACATTAATAACTTCTTGAAGTTCATGTTTTGTCATAATCAGTGCACCTAAAAAGTACAATATAACTCCTATTATAAATCCGAACAAAAGTTTTATAAAGTCCCCATGAAAAATAGTAATGCTTAAATTAATTGCGATTCCCATAATTAAAGAATTTACAAACACTGGAAATACATCTTTCATCTGCATGATAAAACTAACCCGAATGAGTTTTCCTGTATAATAAGTATTTACCGCTAATGCAAATATTGAACTCACAATCATACCAACACACATTGCAGTTATGCCTAAAGGAATCGTTACGCACATAATAGCTACACCTATAATTTTCTTAATAATCTCAAGGCGAAGAAATAAGTCGGAGCGCCCTTTTACTTGTAATAGATTAAGATTAATGGCGTGTATGGGATACCACATTAAAGCAAAGCAGATAATTTGTAAATAAATTATACATCCATTCCACTTTGGAGTAAGAACAAGTTGGATCAATGGAGAAGCGATGGCTGCTAAACCTATCATTATTGGAAAGATGATGAATACAGATGTACGCAATAGCCTACGATAATTAATCTGTAACCTTTCATCGTCATCTTGCATCTCGGATAAGATGGGAAATGTAACTCGCTGAATAATGCTTGTAACGTTTGAAGAAGGCAATTGAGCCCAACCTAATGCTCGTGAATAGTTTCCCAACTGAGCAGAAGAATAAAATTTTCCGATTACCAATGGATAAATATTCTCATAGATTGTACCAATCAAGTATGATGCTAATAACTTAGACCCAAATCCAAATAAATAATGAAATGAGTCCCATGAAAAGACCCATCTTGGACGCCAAGAAGAGGCAAACCAAAGAAGAAACATGCGTACTATTGAACTTATAATTTCTTTCCACACTAATGCCCAAACTCCATATCCTTTATAAGCTAAACCTATTGCCCATGCACCTGCAAGAATGTTTGAAGCTAGTGTTATTTTTGCCGTTGTTTTAAAGTCAATTTTTATAGTAAAGATTGTAGTTTGTATTAAACTGAAAGAATTAATGATAACCTCTATACCTGCGACCTTCACCAAAGATTCTAAAATAGGCTGATTGTAGAAATTGACAATGTATGGTGATGTAAGGAATAATAGAAAATAGCAAATGAGAGATACGATAATGTTAAAATAGAAGCATGTATTCATATCTTCATCAGTACGATCTTTTTTTCTTATTAAGGCGGTACTGAATCCACAATTCACAATGGTTTGTGCAATAGAAAAGAAAATACTCATCATTGCAACAATACCATAGTCGCTTGGTACTAAAATACGTGCTAAAATTATGGTAAATAAAAACGAGATTCCCTGATTTGAAAAATTCTCGATGCTATTCCACAAAAAACCTTTTGTTGCTTTTTGTTTTAATTCTGAAGGCATTAAATTAATTCCGTTTAGTATTTAAAACTTGCAGCCTATGTTCTATCTTTATAAAGTTAATTTTAACAATCCTTTACTTCTTTCTTTTAAGAACCTTGCTGGTTGTCCTATATATATGCTCCACTCTGGAATATCTTTATTAACTAATGTCATAGTTCCTGTTGCACTGCCTTCTCCAATTGTTATTCCTGGAAAAATTACACTATGGGCACCGACTTGTGAATATTTCTTTAATATTACATTTCCGTAACTAACGTTTGTAACCGATTTGTTATGAATTGGACCAATGAGAAATTCTCCAGAAAAATCATCTATTGCACTATATATAGTAGAATGAGACGATATGCCTGTAAAGTCTTCTAGTGTTATTCCACCAGCACCATATAAAGCTGAAAAAGCAGAAATGTGAATATTAGAACCTATTTTAATTTTACCAGAAAGTATACAGAAATCGTCAATTCTAACATTATTTCCTATGCTAATATTTTCTGCATTATATAAACGTGCATACCGACTAATCTTAACATTATATCCATAAGATTTTAAACCTAGTTCTTTAAGTTCTTCTTCAGAATAAAACGACACCATTCTATTTATTAATTAAGTTTATAATTCTGTCTATATCATCTTTTAGCAAATAATTATGCATTGGTAAGCAAATTACCGAATCTGCGATTTTGTGTGCTATTGGCAAATCATTAGGGTTAGAGCTTTTAAGTCCTCGATATGTTGAGAACTCGCTGATGAGGGGATAGAAGTAACGGCGTCCCCATATTCCTTGTTCTTTCATCTTAAAATAAAGTTCATCGCGAGTCATACCATACTTTTCTTTATCTATGAAAATTGGGAAATAGCTGTAATTATGTCGTACACCTGGCATATCGTCCATAAAGGTTATGCCTTTCACATCACGTAAGGCACGACGATATGCATTGGCAATTTGCTGTCGGGCAGCAATGGCAGTGTCTACTTGCTTCAAGTTCAGTAGACCATAAGCACTGCGTATTTCGTCCATCTTTCCATTGATACCTGGTCCAATTACAGTGATTTCATCTGCAAATCCAAAGTTTTTCAGATAATCTATGCGTTGCTTTGTCTTTTCATCATGGCAAACCAATGCTCCACCTTCTATTGTGTTGTAAACCTTTGTTGCGTGGAAACTTAACGTTGAAATATCTCCTGCCTCAAGAATAGATTTTTCATTTACTTCAACGCCAAAGGCGTGGGCTGCATCATAAATTACTTTTAGTCCGTACTTTTCTGCAATTTCTTGTATTCGTCCTGTATCGCATGGCTTTCCATAAACATGTACGGGCATAATGGCCGTGGTCTGTGGGGTTATTGCCGCTTCTATTTTATCAGGGTCTATGTTACACGTCGTAGGGTCTATATCCACAAAAACAGGTTTTATATTATTCCACCAAAGTGTATGTGTTGTTGCAACGAAACTATATGGTGTTGTAATTACTTCCCCTGTAATTCGTAAGGCTTGTAATGCACAAAGTAGAGGCAATGTTCCATTTGTAAACAAAGCTACATAAGGAACTTTTAAGTATGCTGCTAATGCTTCTTCAAGTTCTTGGTGATAATGACCATTATTTGTTAACCATTTACGCTTCCAAATATCTTTGAGCATCTCTTGAAATTCCTCAAGATTAGGCAGTAATGGTGATGTTACAGTTATAATATCTTTTTTCATTGATTTTTAAATACTAAATATTTATTCTCCTTTTAGCAATTGCTCAAAAGTTCCTCGTTCATAGGCATCAATATAAGAGCCTGCTGTCCTATTGATTATTTTAACATTCATATAATTTGCAAAATCTTGAAGATATAAATGTCCTGTAAAAGTAACTAATTGAGAACCAAGGAAGTCTATTAATTTGATAGGATTACCATCATAATCGCACCATATATGCTCTGTATCACCATAATAATGTCTATCAATTAATATTACTTCATTCTTTTCATTAACCTTTATATCACGCATCCATGAATGTTCTACACCTAATAAATTTATTTCTTTATAACCATTAAGTATGGAGGTGTAGATAGCTGCAATACTAACATTAGTCCCATTCGGTGAGACAAGACCTTTTTTATAAAGCCACATTTTAAGTTGTTTTGCCCTATGAGTTTCTGGATCCCAGCAATTATTTGCATATCTACAAACTTTTACATACTTATTTTTTTCAAAAGTATTCTTCATACTGTTAGGAAAATCATACGGTAAAAACACTTGTATATCCCAATTTATTCGTTGGATATTATTCCATGCTTTCTTTATTTTATCGAGTTCTGGTTGCTTCCAAAATATCATATCAACCATAACTAACATCTTAGGCTTTAAGATGAAAAAAAGATCTGTATTAACACTTAAATTAACAGCACAGAAATCATAATCCTTCAACTTGTCTATATGCTCCTCTATAAGAGAAAAACTAGGACCATTTCCTAATAAGCATAATTTCTTATCTTTAGGTAAATGACTAAAATCATCTCTAAAATATTGAAACTGAATCTGATAGAACAAAGGCCTACCTAAAAGACTTAAATAATCTGTTAAGTGCGCAATGATAATATGTACTATATGTCTGAATAGTTGTAACATATTTTATTCATAAAATAATTAAATTAAGAATACTGATAAATACTACATTTAACGTTGTGTCATTATTGCTTTCGCCAGAATTAAATCCAATGGACCATCTATGTCTATAGAGTCTTCTTTTGTCATAATATATGCTAAGCTCTTAGCTCCAAAGAAATGCTTTCGAGCAAGATAACATGCTGGTTTTGCAATAAAAATAGCTCCATTAGGAGAGTAATCTTTATATCCTTGTCTTCGATAATTAGAGAAGTCTGTATCAAAGAATTTCAGACTTTCATCCTTCTCTATGCGATTTACAAGCACTTTTGCATGTTCAGCCTCTTTCATAGAGACTAAGAAATCAAACTGATTGTATTTTAAATCAAACTTTTCGATAGCTTCTGTAATATGTTTCGCATTACGTAAAGGTGAAGTGGGTTGCAGAAGGACGAAATAATCATAAGTTTCTATTACTCTATGTTTTATGATATCTTCTAAAACCATATATGTTGTGGCTTTGTCATCAGATAGATTTTCTCCCCTCATCAGAATATCTGCACCACATTGACGAGAAATTTCAGCATAAAGTTCTGAATCTGTAGACACTATGACTTTATTAAAAAGATTAGTCTTAAGCGCGGCCTCTATCGAATAAGATATAAGAGGTTTTCCACAGAGCTCAATAATATTCTTATCCTTCAAACCTTTTGAACCAGAACGTGCTGGAATGATAGCTATTCTTTTCACACTTATAATTTTATATACTTAATGGTCTAATATCATAAAACATCTTATACTTAGTTTTTTTTTGGTGAAGTATATCCATTGTTGTACGATAATATAATTCTGCTGAATTTTCTTTATAGTATGGAGTATCTGTTATAGCTTCATTTTTATGTGCTATGGCAAATTCAATAGCTTGTGTTATTTCATTGGATCTACAACGGACATCCAAGATACTTTTACTTTTTACACGTCCTGTTTGACGTTCACCAATATTAATGGTATAACTCCCAAGTGAAGGTGCTTCTATAATGCCACTACTTGAATTGCCAATCAATGCTATTGATCTCTTCACAAGATAATGATAAGCATCAGGATGTAGATTGCTATAGAAAACGCAAGTATTATGTTTTTCACAAAACTTCTTAACACGTTTGGTTATCTGATCAGCATAAGTATCTGCATTTGAACCAATAAACGCAAAATGATAACTATTAGTAAATGGCTCTATAGCTGAAAAAACCTCATTAATTTGTTTCTGAGGAGAAACTTCATTCAAAGTCTCAGGATGGAATAAAACAACAAAACAGACTTGGCTATTGATAAGTTCTGTAGGAACATTCTTCATATTAATATAAAGACTATTTTCAGCACCAAGTGCACCAAGATAGTATACATTCTCAGGGTTCTCACCAAGTTGTATAACACGCATTTTATATTCTAAAGTACTTGTAAAGTGCCATGTTGCCATCTTAGTAATAGAGTGACGAATAAATTCATCATAATTTGCCATAGTTAGTTCGCCACCATGTAAATGTAGAATTGGAACACGATGCATAGCAGCAGCTATGGAGACACTATAGATTTCATATCGGTCTCCAAGTATTATCAATAAATCAGGTTTGTTATTGGAGAAATAATTACTAAAATCCTCTAAGGTCTTAGCCATAATACGACATGTCTCATCAAACGAAGCCATCTTCGGTTCTACAAAATCCTTGTAGTCTATACGAAATCCATCCTGCTCTATAATATCTACGGCACTACCAAATTCGGCAGATAAAAGTGCACCTGTTGCAAGTATATAAAATTCTATCTCTGAATCATTATTCAACTTAGTTATATAATTACGAACAATGCCATAGTCAGCCCGAGAACCCGTAGCAAAAGCAACTTTATACTTCCTCATAATCTTGTTTCTATTAGAAATCTATCATCTCGTCCTCATCAAAATCACGAACAGCAAAAGTACCTATCACATTATACCATTCCATAGGACTGATTCCATTACCTGGGCGTTTACAGGTTAGATTATGTTCGCTAAAAATTTCACCTTTCTTTATCTTTTTACGAGCCACTATTGATTTTCTTGCAATACTAATATTACGCTTTTCAGATTCGGTAACTTTCTTCCCTCCCTCGCCAGCTATAACTTCTATACGACGAACATTATGACATAACTCCTTAAGTTCTTCAGGAGTAGCAGAAGCTTTGTGGTCTGGGCCTGGGAAATTCTTATCTAATGTAAAATGTTTCTCAATAAGTACTATATTCTTCATACAAGCACCAATAGCAGCTACATAACCAATAGAGTGGTCAGAAAAACCTATTTTTATATCAGGGAATTCTTTGTGCAATGTATCAATAGCACTAAGGTTTACATCCTTATCAGGAGTTGGATACTCTGTGTTGCAATGAAGGATTATTAATTTCTTAGGATCTTCGTATTTATGAATAATATCAACAGCCTGATGTATTTCATTAATAGTACACATACCTGTTGATAATATTATTCTTTTCTCATCCATTTTAATTTTGGCAATACGTTCTAAAAAAGGTAAGTTTGTAACCTCTCCTGAAGGAATCTTCCATATCTTTTGGCCGTTCTTTTCTAAAAAATTTATGGAATCCATATCAAAAGGGGTTGAGAATGTATCTAGTCCAAGACTCAAAGCATAATCACGTAACTTAATAAACTCATTATAAGGAAGTTCTAATTTGCGTGTCATTTCTAACTGATTTTCATCAGTCCCTGTCGTATTTTTTTGATAATCAGCTTTAGGTGCATATTTAGTTATTAACTCAGATGCCTTGAATGTTTGAAATTTTACGGCATCAACACCACAAGATTTGGCTTCTTCAACCATACGTTTTGCCAACTTAGGATTACCACAATGGTTGCAACCGATTTCTGCAATTATATAGATACGTTTCATTTTAATTGTACTTATGGTTATTTGATTTTATTTCTTTTGCAGGAATACCAACCACTACAGTATACTCTTTTACATCTTCAATAACAACTGCACCCGAACCAACTAATGACCATTTTCCTACAGTAATCTGTCCATTAATTACTGTACCAGATCCAATAAAGCTACCATTTTCGCAAATAACATCACCATTTAAAGTAGAATTTGTGGAGATATTTACATGATCCCTGATACAGCAACCATGTTCCATAAGGGCACGCGTATTAATTACACAGTTATCACCGACAGAACTTCCGTGATTAAGTATTGCTAATTTACCAATGAAACAGCCTTCTCCAATAACTGCTGTAGGAGAAACAAGTGCAGACTTGTCGATAACATTTATGAGTGAAAGGTTACGTTTTTTTAGTTTGTCGAACCATACTTTCCTTTTAGCGTTATTCCCAATCGCAACAAAATAAACATACTGTTCTGGATTGTCAACACAGTCTATCGTATTACCTAGTACAGGATATCCTTGATGATTTGTTCCTTTCTCTTTAACATCATCAATATACCCTACCATTTTAAAGTTCATACAATCAACAGAGTCCAATACAGATTTTGCATAACCACCTGCACCAACTATAATTAATTTCTTCATTTTTATCTTTTTAACAGAAAACAATATCCTCTCCCATCTACATATTATTACTTTATATAGAAGAACTGATTATCAAAACATTAACTTATTTGATCTATAATATACTGCCATTACTCATATCATATCACATCTTATTCTCATTCCCACTCTAATGGTTTGGCGTGCGCACCACTTGCTCCGCCTTCTTCTGGATTAATATTTATTTCTAAATCTCCTTTTTTGTTTACACCACTATTTTTAGATGGTGAAGTTGTGAGAAAATGAGAGTTTATAATATGTATTGTTGTTGAAGTTGGTTGTTCGTATACTTTTTTGTGTTTCATTTTTAGTAAAGATTATAGGTTTTATATCTTTTCTTTTTAAACTCTGTTACAGAGTATTATAAAGTTTACGCTAAAGTTTTTATTTTGTATTAGTTCACATATATTTTCCTCCCATTTTTTATATATATTCCTGTTTTTAAGTTACTGGTAGAATATACTTGTCTACCGTCTAATGTGTAAACTCTCTCGTGTGTTTTAGATGGAATATCGTTTGTATTGTGTAAAACAATAGTGGTTGTTCCATCTAATGATATATTATATTGTGATTGTTTTGCGTGCGGTGCATTTTTTATTCTGAAGAATGCACGCATTCCATTTATCTTTTTATCGTTCGTAGACGGTTTATAGAGATTATCTTTGTCGCCAAGAAAAAGTTCTGTCCCGTCTGTTTTTAATTCTGTTGGACTATATGCTCCTACAAATGCATAGTTTCCTGTTTCGTCTGTTATTGTTTTTGGCTCAACTTCCGTAATAGTAACATTACGAAATGTTGGGTTATCAACATTTTCAATTGGTTTAATAATATATGGAATTCCTGCTTTTATTTCTGTTGCATCTTTAAATAGCATTGTAGTGCCATTTACTTTTCCAGTAAATTCTCTTAATTCTGGATCATTTAAATGCAATTTTACAGAATCTTTATCTACATTGAATGGTAAACAGAATGTATTCCAATAATCTTTTGAAAGGGTACGTGTAACCTGAATGATATTATTTTCTATGCCTTTGTTACTTGTGATAGTTGTTGAATTATCTTCGTTTTGATCAATTTCGTTTGTAACTTCAATACTTTGTACTGCTATAAAATAGGTTTTATTTTTATCGTAGAAGATTTCTATCTTAGGCGTGTCATTGATAACTATATTATCAAATGTAAAAGAGATGATGGAATCATTAATATAACCTTTTTCCACAGGAGATATTCTTTTGTCATCAACAGCCATAACAGTATTCAACAATTTTCTGAGTTTATCATCGGTACTGGTTTGTAAAGATATAACTATTTTTCTTATTTTTGATTTACTAATATCTGGTTTTAAGTCTAAATAAGAAGCTCCACTTGACGATGTACCAACTTTAAGACAATATGTATATTCATCAAAATCTCTTATTTCAGCATCTGTTTTTATATTCCAACGCCGTCCATTTATATCTGCCCAACTGGTATAAACTTTATTTTTACGAACTACTTTTGGATTCCAATTTTTATAAAAATCATTTGTTTTAAAACTGTAATACTGTGCATAAGATTTACAAAATGCAAGATTACATAAAACGAAAAATAAAAGTAGTTTTAAATTTTTCCAGCTATAGAGTATCGTGTGTTGTTTCGATGGTATCATATTAATTACATTATATATCAAGGTGTTAGTTTTCTAAAGAGTGTTGATACCATTTATATAATTTTTCAACCCCTTCTTCTATCTCTATTTTATGTTTCCACCCTAACGAATGAAGTTTATCTACATTGATAAGTTTCCGTGGTGTACCGTCTGGTTTTGTTTCGTCCCAAACTATTTTACCCGTAAAGTTTGCAGTTTTTGCTACTAATGCAGACAATTCTTTTATGGTAAGTTCTTTACCCGTACCTATATTAATATGGCAATTTCTTATTTCTCCGAGTTCTGGTATTGCTCCACCACGCCCTTCGC
>ERZ773051.500-NODE-500-length-27493-cov-14.957030_pt1 | contig 27493 bp, 25 predicted proteins | sample MGYA00580631_ERZ773051 | MGnify/ENA primary metagenome ERZ773051 (study PRJEB29015, sample SAMEA2738137) | human oral metagenome | biome: human oral; feature: human-associated habitat; material: saliva | place: China | collected 2204 ... | reverse complement strand
TCCTTTGTTTAATGGCAAAACATTTGGTAGCGCCTTGTTAAAGTTTGGGATAGAGTTTGAAAATGCAAAATGGATTCGCACGATTCTAAGAGGCATATTGTTGACAGCATATTTTCGCTTAATCCCTTGGGGACTAATTTATATTATGAATAAATCTGGTAAATATGCTGCAGAACCACTATTGTTTATTTGTCTCTTTGTAACTGCTAGTTTGATTTTGCTACTTTATGTAATAGTTACAGTTGCAGTAGTGCTGTTGAACAGACGCTTATTATTTGATCGTTTGTCCGGGACCAGCTACAAAAGCACGGTTCTAAATGAGTAAATTGAGCTATATATATTCAAAAATGTATGCAAAAGCAATTATAAATAGCATTGTAGAAATTACACAAAAATAAGAGGAGAAAAATCATGAATCCATTTATATTAGTAGCGATAAAGATGTTAATCGGCTTTTTTGCAATGTTAATAATAATCAATCTATCAGGAAAAAGAAATTTGGCACCATCGTCAGCTAGCGATCAAATTGTAAATTATGTTCTCGGCGGAATCATCGGTAGTGTGATTTATAACAATAGTGTCAAAATACCTGATTATGTTGCTATACTATGTATTTGGTGCATACTTGTACTTTCACTTAATTGGATAAAAAAGCATAATGTGAAGGCTAAGCAGCTGATAGACGGTAAGGCCTTGATAATAATCGATGATGGGGAAATAGATATTGAAAACTGTAAGAAAGCAGGGTTTTCCGCTCATGATGTGGCTTTTAAGCTTCGTACAAATGGCGTTTATTCATCAAAGATGGTAAAGAGAGCTGTAGCCGAACAAAACGGTCAGCTAATCATAATTAAGGCAGGTGAGGAAAATCCGAAGTTCCCAATTATTACGGATGGGCAAATACAGAACGATATCCTTAAAGTGATTGGAAGGGACGAGGAATGGATTCTAGACGAACTGAAAAAGCAAGGCATAGAAAAAAGCAGTGAAGTGTTCTTGGGAGAGTATGTGGACAATTCTTTGACTTTAACTACATATAAATAAGAATCGATGCCTATACTATAGTCCAATAATAGTGGGATTGGCGTTATTGGGAAATAAAAAGACTGCGAGATATGTACAGACCTCCTAATCGTTAGATTTTTGGTCTAACTTTTGGAGTCTGTACAATAAATTAAATCTCACAGTCTTTTACTTTATAAATCTTTAAGAGAAAGCCGATTTAAATGCGATTATCCTTAAATCTTTTATGCCTATATACAACAAGTCCTAGAGCTGCAAATGATGTAAAGAAAAGAACTAGGCTTGCTGCTGAGGTTTCGTCATATGTATTAGGTGATAAGTGAGCCTTTGCAGCTGTTTTGGCTGGTGCTGACGGATTTGTTGGGCCAGCAGGATTTGCAGGATTTACTATTGTATTTGGTGAAGTAACCTTAACCTTAGTCGTTACAGATATTGTTTTTCCATCTGCTAGTGTATAAGTGTAGGTAACATGGTACGTACCAGCAACAGCAGTATTTACATCTGATGTGACAGTCAAATCAGTATAAGCAATTGGGCTATTGTCTACTGGATTTACTGCAGAAATCAGATTCTGTTCAGCATCAAAATTGTCACCAACATTTAGGCTTACCTCTTCAGGTGCTTCTAGAACTTTGATAATCTGTGCGTAGAAATTCATGTTGTAGTCTGAAACACGCACTGGATTTCCCTCTGCATCTTTAAGATTAACTGAACCATTATTATAGTAAGCATATATTGGCAAAAGTGTATTGTCAGATCTAACTAGAGTTGTATATCCATCATTATGGATAGCATTAAATATATCAAGTGTTGAAATCGAGTAAGCAGAGTTGCTAGTCAATACTCCGTCGGCAGGAGAATTCTCATAAGTGCTTAGTACCTGCATTAGGAAGTTATTGAACTTAGTGTTGCTTGATGTTGCATTAGGCATTAGGTTCTGAACCTTATTTTCAGCAACTGTGTATGAGCCATCACTGTTTCTATAAGTAGCTAAAATCTTAGTGTCAAGAACCGAAGAAACTAATTCGTTTCGGGTGATTCCTTTAAGAATGATTGTAGCAGTTTTGTAAACTCCACCAGATGTATTTCCAAATTGGAAGGAATATGTATCCTTAGCACCCTGTTTTGGTGTAACTTTTAGAGGAACATTATATTTAACCACTTCATTTGGCTGAAGATTTCCTGAAACATTGATTCGAACGAGGTCATTCCAGCCATAACCAGCTGGAAGTCCGCTAGCAAGAACACTTGCACGAGTAACAGTTGTTGAACCACTTGTAGCATTATTTAGCTGATACTCTATGTTTAAATCAGATCTTGTAGATGCATCAAATACATCATTACCCTGAACTCTTGCAGCATCGACTGACCATTCATCTGGATAGTTAGTTGCTGTAGGAACTCTTCCATTGTTATCTAATCTAAGTGAAACATTTGCTGCACTAGTAGCAGAATTTGTGTTTGTAATATTAGCATGAAGCACGATATCTGTCGAATTAACATCTATTAGATCTCCTGCATTAGCTACAGTACTATATATGTAAGTGGAAGCAGGGATGGTTCCATAAGGTTGGTCTGTTGCCTTGCTAGAATTGCTTGTAACACCATTTAGGTTCGCACTTATATACCCGTCTATATTGATGCCGCCACTAGTCTGTGATGTTTGACCAGACTGATTTAGCTCGTTTTGATAGATTGGTTTGATTGTCTGCGATGTAGCTTGAACTGTTATACTTGAAGCAAACATAGCTAGTAAAAGACTGCATGTCGTTAGACAAGCCAAGAATTTTTTCTTCATAATCCCCTCCTGTAGATAATACTGCAACGCAACATTGCAGAATAAGATAATTGAATACTTATAGCTTAATTATTATACTCAAATAAATAGCATTTTAAAACTAAAACTGGTAGGTCAATAGATTATTTTTTTTTATGACATATATAAATTAATATTATAATATTTGTTACTTTTGATGTAAGCTTGTGGTAAACTATAGCTAGTCCGTAGGATTAGAGTTAATGTTTAAGGAGATAATCAAATGAAAAAAATAGTTTTATGTATGCTATCGCTTCTAATGGTACTTACAGTAGTAGGATGTAAGCAGGATGAGAAGAGTGGCGAAATCACAAATGTTAAACCAAACAAGCACGTAGAGGAAGAAGAGGAAGGAACCAAAAGCGACGTAACCGCTGATAACTTCATGTCTTTCCCAGAGACAAAGGCAAAGAGCTTCAAGTATAAGATAACCAACAGTTCAAAAGGAGAAGGTTGCATTATCGAAAAATGCACTTCTAAAGACAATGTAATTAGAGTACCTGATAAGATTGAAGGAAAGCCAGTAATCGCGATTGATAAATTTGCACTATCAAAGCTAGATAACTGTGAAGCAGTTATACTACCAGATACTGTTCAGTGGATAGATGAGGGTGCAATCAGCGGTAATGAAAACCTAAAATACCTATACCTTGGCAAGGGACTAAAGGATGTAGGTATTAAGGCTTTGTCAGACAATCGAGTTCTAGAAGAAGTTGAATTTCCAGATGGCGTAGAGAGATTAGGCTCAGAAGTTTTAACACAATGCTATGCGATAAAGAAGGTAGTTATTCCTGCAAGCGTTACTGATGTTACATCTTCATTCATGGATTCACTTCCAAAAACTTCAGGAGTTGAAATCTATGCACCTAAGGGTTCAGAAGCCGAAAAAGCAGCACTTAATGCTAATCTTAAGGTTGTAAACTAAAGAAAATAACAAGAAGATGATGAAGGCGTGGGCTATTTTAAGAAGCCCGCGCCTATTTATTTTAGAAATGGAAAGCGACATAAGATATAAGATAAAGAGAAATATAAACTTGCAATCTGTTCATTTTTGCAGAAAATATATGTTATAATTATGTGCCAAATGGTGTATAATACACAGACAAAAATATGAGAGGGAGAATAATATGAATCCATTCTTACTTGTAGCATTAAAGCTTTTAACCGGCTTCTTTGCAATGGTTATAATCATAAATATATCAGGCAAAGGAAACCTAGCACCAACCTCTGCGAGCGATCAAGCCGTAAATTTTGTACTAGGTGGAATCATAGGTGGTGTACTTTACAATAACAATGTTAAGATACTTACATTTGTTGCGATACTCTGTATCTGGTGTGCTCTTGTACTAGTCCTAAAATGGGTGAAGAAGCATAATGTAACGGCAAAGCATATTATAGATGGTAAGGCACTAATTATCATAGATGACGGCGAAATAGATGTAGATAACTGCAGAAAGTTAGGACTATCAGCTCACGACGTAGCGTTTAAGCTTCGTACAAATGGCATCAATTCATCAAAGAATGTAAAGAGAGCCGTAATCGAACAAAACGGACAGCTAATTGTAATACAGGAAGGAGAAGAAAATCCTAAGTTCCCAGTTATTACAGATGGTCAGGTACATTCAGACATACTCGAAATGATTGGTAAGAATGAAGAGTGGCTTATCGAAGAGCTGAAAAAGCAGGGCGTAGATAAACAGAGTAAGGTATTCCTAGGAGAATATGTGGATAATACCTTGATATTGACAACATATAAGTAGAGGTTTTGATGGGATATATACTTTCAATTAAATTAGCTATGCTGTTATTTCCGGCTTTGGCATTCGTGATTACGCTTCCATACATGATTGCAAATTATCGCAAATATGGTTCGGTGAACAAGCTGAGGACATTAATTGTATACTCTTTTGCTTTGTACTTACTGACAGTATACCTGCTAGTAATTTTACCATTGCCTAACCCAGAGAGCATACATACAAGATATACGGACATGCTAAACCTTGTGCCATTTGCCTTTGTAATAGACTTTATCAAAAATAGTCCATTTTCATTATCAAATTCAGCAAGCTGGATTATGGCGCTTAAGCATCCATCATTTTATGTGCCAGCATTTAATGTTTTGATGCTAATTCCATTTGGAATTTACATGCGCTACTACTTCAAATGTAGCTTTAAGAAGACCATGCTTTTAACAGCTCTTCTTAGCCTATTCTTTGAATTAACACAGCTATCGGGACTATATTTCATATACTCAGGACCATATAGACTAGGTGATATAGACGATATAATTCAGAATACGACGGGTGGATGCCTTGGATATCTAATCGGATGGTTTGCAGTAAAGATCCTTCCTTCAAGAGATAGAATCGATGAGAAATCCCTAGAGCTAGGGACACGCGTTTCAGGAATCAGAGTTTTACTTTCGCTTATAATAGATATTTTGATTGTATTTATACCATATTCTCTATCAAAGACAGAGGTTCCTTTGTGGCCATTTATTGGCGGATACTTTGCTTTGATTCCACTGCTAAATGGTAAGACCTTTGGTAGTGCTTTGCTAAGGTTTAAGATTGAATTTAATGGTCTAAAGTGGGCTCGCACTATTTTTAGAGGAGTACTACTAGCTGTATATTTTGTTTTGATTCCTCAGGGGCTACTATACCTTACAAATGAGTTTAATAAGCATGCAGATGATTTGCTATATTTGTGTCTACTTGTAATTACCTTACTTGTTCTACTACTATATGCATTGATTACAATTGCATGCGTGTTGCTTAGCAAGCGTTTACTATTTGATCGCCTAGTAGGTACTAAATACAGAAGCACAATAAAAATTGATAATTAGTATACTCAAATAAAGCTTACCCAAAGAGGTGGCGGATAAGAAAATGGAGGTAGAAATGTTATTTGTATATTATCCAAGATGTTCAACATGCCAGAAAGCCAAGAAATGGCTAGATGAAAATAATCTCAAATACACAGAGCGTCATATAGTGGAGGACAACCCTTCTTATGAAGATTTAAAGGATTGGTATTCTAGAAGTGGACTGCCACTTAAGAAGTTCTTCAACACTAGCGGACTTCTATATAAGGACTTGAAGCTAAAGGATAAGCTTCCAGCAATGTCTGAAGATGAGCAGCTAAAGCTTCTAGCAAGCAATGGAATGCTTGTAAAGCGTCCAGTTGTAGTAGATGGTGATACTGTGCTACTAGGATTTAAGGAAGCAGAGTGGGCAGAGAAGCTGAAGTAATATTAAAATCAAAATTATCCCTTAAAGTATGATATATTTTAAGGGATAAAACTTTTTGAAAAGGCTGGTGATAATAAAATGAAAAAACAAATATCAGATTCCATACCTTGTGGTATTCTTCTAGCCTTATCGGGTGGGTGCATGGATGCGTATTCATACCTATTCAGGGGTCAGGTTTTCTCAAATGCGCAGACGGGCAACATGCTTTTGATGGGTGTGAATATAGCTGGGGGAAATTTTGCGGTAGCATCAAAGTACTTTTGGCCAGTTTTGTTCTTTGCAGTCGGAATAATTGTATCTGATGTAATCAATACGAGGAAGAAATATAAGATGGTTCACTGGCGTCAAATATCTGTTATGTTAGAAGCAATCATTTTAACCTCTGTAATTTTCTTGCCAGAGTTAGCTAATGACCTTGCAAACTCTTTGTTATCATTTGCTTGTGGAATTCAGGTGCAAAGCTTTAGGGCAATACATGGAAATAGCATTACGACTACAATGTGTATTGGAAACTTTAGGAGCGGAACAGCAAATCTTGACCGCTTTATTGTGACCAAAGAAAAATCGTACCTTAGAAAATCACTACTATATTATGGAATAATAGTATCTTTCATAGTTGGTGCGATAATTGAAAGCTTTTTGATTCCTATACTCGGCACATATGCAATACTCTTTTCGACAGTGCTTTTAATCATTACGCTAGTAATAATGTTCTACGAGGGAACAGAAGAACATTGCTAATTTAGGCTCATAATGAGATATAGAAACTCTTTTTTTAAGATGGTGCTAGCATAAAACACCATCTTTTTCTATTGGATTTACTATAATTATTCGCTTTAATGAATATCTAAAAAGAGAGACTATTTTATACGAATTTATTCAATGTAAAAATAGTAAAAAAATATTGATAAATTGTGTGCGAACATATATAATTAGCGTGAATAACAAAAGTGATAATTTTTGTTTTAGAATGAGTAAACTTTGTTTACAATACGGTTATTATGAAAGGAATACGAGGAGAGGTGTTATGATTAACATTTTCAAAAGCCTTAGAAAGCCAGTGGGAGCAGTTGTACTTATGCTATCAATTGTTCTGATTCCAGTTTTCTCAGGTTTGTCAATTCAGGCGGATGCTGCTGAAGTATACCAGGCTTATACAAAGTCAGGTGAGTATCCAGCAAGTGATCATCTAAAGAATCCAATCTATGTTAGACCACAGGGTTCAAACGATAAAGGTGATGTAGCTTACTGCTTCAATGACCATAGAGCGTTCCCAGAGAGCTTAAACTCCCCAAGAAAGACTCTTTACACTAAGGAGCTAGGTACTGCAGCTAGCTTTGGAGAGCTTGCTGATACTGAGAGAGTTACGGGCGAAGATCTCTATAATGCTTTGATAAGAGTCATCTACGATGGTTATCCAAGCAATAACTCAGGTATCAAAGAAAGATACGGCCTAACGGATGGACAGTTTAGACAGATAACTCAGTATGCTGTTTGGTACTATACTGACACATTCAATATGCCTAATAGAGATACAAGTGGAAACAACTTTACACAAAATGAGAAGGACGCATTTAATGATCTAGTAAATAGCACAACAGCTATTCCGGCAGGAACACAGCTAGACGTCTATAGATCTCAAGATAATGCATACCAGAATTTACTGAGTGGACATTTCCAGGCTGCGCCAACTCCACAGCCAACAACTAAGGAAGTTGAATTTAGCAAGGTTAAGGCAGGTGGAACTGAGCTAGCAGGTGCACAGATTCAGATTTTCAAGGGAACTCAGAAGGTGGATGAATGGACAAGCACTACGACAAGCAAGAAAATCATGCTTGAGCCAGGTCAGTACAGATTCCATGAGGAAGCTGCGCCAGCAGGATTCCTTGCAGTAACAGACTTTACATTCACAGTAAATGCAGATGGAACAGTAACACTAGGAACAATCGCACAGGGCGAAACTGTAGTTGCGACAAATGGCAAAATCACAGTAACTGACAATGCAAAGCCAGCGCCACAGACAGAACCAAAGAAACCAACACCAAAGAAGCCAAAGACTCCAAATACGGGAGATGTAAATGATGCTTCACAGTATGCATGGCTAATGCTATCATCTGCAATGCTAGTAGCAGTTGTCGGATATAGACGTAAGCAGTCAAAATAGGATATACGGTAACCAAATATTGACAAAAAGCTGGGTATATTTGCCCAGTTTTTTGATATAATAAATCAAGTATATTTATAATATAGGAAGCAAGAAAATGTTAAAAGAAATCAAAGCCTATTGGCATGATCTGAAAACGGAATATGAGAACAGATATGGGGAAGAAATTTTAAGAGATTATGATAGATCAAAAGAGTTTCTTGAGAAAATGCAAGTCTACCTCGAGTCAAAGCTTGCGGAAAATCCATCAAATGTAGATATAGTCTGCACTCTTGCATCCGTCAATCTTGAGCTTAGACACGGTGACGAAGCTTATGTTGAGCTATTAGAGAATTTCTTGCGTGATTTTGATAATACTTTAGATCTTAAAGATAAAGCGAGAATCTATACGAATATCGCTTTTGTTGAAGATTATTCCCAGAAGGCACTCGAGTATCTGAACAAAGCTAAGGATTTGAAATCGCCATTTGCTGAGACATATAAGGCGCTTGGGCTTTATAACTTTTCAGAGTATGAGTACTCTGGGGATGAGAATTGTCTTAAGCTTAGTCGTGATTTCTTTGAGATGGCAAAGGGAGTAAGCGAAACCTACGAGAGCGTGCTCGATTATGCAGTTAGTCTTTATGAGCTTAAGCAGTATGAGAAAGCCAAAGAGATATTCCTTGAGCTATATGAAATTTATCCAGACAGGATGTGGCTAAAGCTTTGCTTAGCATACTGCGAGGTGTACCTTGGAAATAAGGAAGAAGCAATGCACTATCTGCAGCAGATAGTGCTGGATAGTGATGATGACTATAATTTGAATACAGATGATATTGCAGATTTTCAAATCTTTGATGCCTACTATGTGCTCGAGGAGTACGATAAGTTTCTAGAGTACTGTGATGAAGATGTAGACGAAAATTACTATGTAATAGACTGCGATTACTTGTTCTATACCTTGTGGATAAAGGGTAAGCTTAAGCGCTTCAAAAAGCTCGAAGAAAATAATCGCGCTTATTTAGAGCAGGCACTCAAGGAATCCTTTGAAGACGAATACGACAGCGAGGAAGAAAAGAAGGAGACAATCGAAAGCTGGGAAGAGGACCTGAAAAAGTTCAATGAAATGATAAGGCTCATCAAGGCAGGCGCACCAAGACCAGAGGTGAGGCTAAAGCTATACCCTGAGTATTCCTGCTTTATGGTTGACTGTGTTAGGCATAAATTTTGATGTATAGGAGATTGAATTATGATATTAGAAACTGAAAGATTAATCCTTCGCCCTTTAGTTGAGGCTGATGCAGAGAGCATATTTGAATATGCAAAGGATCCCGATGTTGGTCCTGTGGCAGGCTGGCCTTCGCATCAAAGTGTGCAGGAGAGCAGAGATGTAATCAGAGAAGTTTTGAGTGGCCCTCAGTGCTATGGAATCTGCCTTAAGGATGATAATAAGGCGATAGGGGCAGTTGAGCTGATTTTAAAAGAGCATACTGCTTTGACGGATAGAGACGATGAGTGCGAGCTGGGATACTGGATTGGCAAGCCGTTTTGGGGTAATGGTTATATGCCTGAGGCAGCAAAGCGACTTATTCGGTATGGATTTGAGGAGCTTGGCATGAAAAAGATTTGGTGCTCTTATTTTGATGGCAACGTAAAATCAAAGAGAGTTCAAGAAAAATGCGGATTTGTATATAACAAAACAAGGGAAAATTTAGACGTGCCTTTGCTTGATGAAGTGAGAACAAGCCATACAAATGTTCTTACAAGGGAAAGCTGGCTAGAACTTGACAAGTAATACAAAAAAAGGCATAGCCTTGGATTTCCAAGTCGCCATGCCTTATTATTTTGCTATTTTACAGCTGCAAATCCGTTTTCTAGATCTGCCAGAATGTCGTCGATGTGTTCTGTACCTATTGAAAGTCTAACAGTTCCGTCATTAATTCCCTGAGCCTCAAGGGTTCCCTTTGAAAGCTGAGAATGTGTTGTTGTAGCAGGATGAATAACCAGAGATTTTAGGTCAGCTACATTTGCAAGTAGTGAGAAAATCTTTAGATTATCGATGAACTTAAATGCCGCGTCCTTGCCGCCTTTGATATCAAATGTGAATATCGAACCACCCCCATTTGGGAAATATTTTTTGTATAGGGCATTTTGCGGATGGTTATCTAGCGATGGGTGGTTTACCTTTTCGACGAGTGGATGCTTTGATAGATACTCTACAACCTTCTTTGCGTTATCCTTGTGTCTGTCTAGTCTTAGGGATAGAGTTTCAACTCCTTGAAGAAGCAAGAATGCGTTTATAGGTGAGATTGTAGCACCTGTATCTCTCAAAAGAACCGCGCGTATATATGTGATGAAGGCAGCAGGGCCAGCAGCATCTGTAAATGAAATTCCGTGATAGCTTGGGTTAGGTTCAGAAACGGAAGCGAATTTACCACTCTTCTTCCAGTCGAATTTTCCGCTATCAACGATTACTCCGCCAAGAGTTGTTCCGTGTCCACCGAGGAACTTTGTTGCAGAATGTACAACGATATCTGCACCGTGCTCTATTGGACGGATTACATAAGGAGTTCCAAAAGTGTTGTCTATTACAAGAGGTACGTCGTGCTTATGTGCAAGCTTTGCGATTTCCCCAATGTCAGGAATGTCACTGTTTGGGTTTCCAAAAGTTTCGATGAAAACTCCTCTTGTGTTTTCCTGGAATGCTTTTTCGACTTCTTCTAAATTATGTATGTCAACAAAAGTTGTTTCGATACCCTGTAATGGAAGGGTGTTAGCAAGCAGGTTATATGTTCCGCCGTAAATGCTGCTCTGCGCTATGATATGTCCCTTAGGTGCTGCAAGCGCCTGGAGTGCATATGTGATTGCAGCTGCACCAGATGAGAGTGCTAGTGCTGCGATGCCGCCTTCTAGAGCTGCAATTCGCTGCTCAAAAACGTCCTGTGTTGGATTTGTAAGTCTGCTATAAATGTTGCCTGGATCGGAAAGTCCAAAGCGCGCTGCAGCGTGTTCTGCATTGTTAAATACGTAAGCAGCTGTCTGATAAATAGGAACTGCTCTTGCTCCCGCTTCCTTTTCTACTTGCTCCTGTCCTGCGTGTACCTGTAATGTTTCAAATCTATATTCACTCATGTTTGCACCTCTTTCTATCTTTTCAAAATTACCTTTATACCTAATTTGCTGGCGCCTGTCCTGATCACAGCGCCTTACCGTGATATGAGAATACACCTATTTTTATTTCGTGTCTAATACTATATGAATATGGGTAGATATAAACTGAGCCTATAACTGATAGAGCTTACAAATCAAAACACAATTACGCGTGTATTATAAAGAAACAATATTGCATTAAAGCCAATTATAGCTTGTAGCTATATCTGATAATAGATTTACACAGATTGACAGTGTTTTTTTATATTGATATAATTTGTTCGAATTTAAAGGCTTATTGAGAGGAGATTTCTCATGAAAATATCAGACATTATAAAAGAAAAAGGCTTCGCGGCATCACTAGAGGTGTTTCCGCCGAAGAACGATTTAAATATAGATACTGCAATTCCGCTTTTAGATGAGCTAAGTACACTAAAGCCAGATTTCATAAGTGTAACCTGCGGTGCTGGTGGAACTATACAGTCAGACAATACAGCAAAGCTTTGCGCACATATAAAGGAAAACTATGACACAGAACCAGTTGCTCACTTTACATGTATAACATCAACAAAGCAGCAGGTTGCAGATCGTCTAGCACTTCTTAAGGAAAAGGGTATCGAAAACGTACTTGCTTTGCGTGGAGATAGACCTATAGAGGGACTATCTATTAGCCCAGAGTACACATATGCTAAGGAGCTGATCAAAGAGATTAAGGCCGAGGACTTCTGCGTAGCAGCTGCCTGTTATCCAGAATCACATATAGACTGCGGTGACCTAGATGCAGAAATCGAGCATACAAAGCAGAAGGTTGAGGCAGGAGCGAGCTTTTTGATAAGCCAGCTGAGCTTCTCTTCAGATATCTTCCTTAACTATCTATCAAAGCTAAGAAATGCAGGAGTAGATGCACCTTTCCTTGCAGGAATAATGCCTATCCTAAGCAAGGCACAGGTAGAGCGTATGATCTATATGTGTGGTGTATCCCTTCCTGGAAACATAGTTCGTATACTTGCAAAGTATCATGATAATAAAGAGGATCTAGAGAAGGCTGGAATAGAGTACGCATGTAATCAGATTGAAACTCTCAAGAAAGAGGGCGTTGACGGAATACACATTTACACAATGAATAAGCCGCATATTGCGAAGGCGCTCATGCAGGCAGCTAGATAATGATAAAAATAGATAAGATTAACATGCCTGAGGTACTCAGATACCTCGGCTATAAGGGACAGGATATAGGGGGAGATTTGCAAGGGATAATCAATGAAGCGGCAGATGAATGCCTTGCAAACATTAGACCCTCATATATGTATAGACTTTTCCCTGTAACGATAGATGAAGATACGATAAACTTCACGGGATCATCTTTGAGCCTTAAGAGTAAGAACCTAGCGGATAATATCAGAGGTTGCACTATGTGTGCACTTCTCTGCGCAACCATAGGTTCTGCTTTTGATAATAAGCTTAGATTACTTCAGGCGACTGCGCCAACAAAGGCTGTGGTCTTTAACAGCTGCGGGTCAACACTTGCAGAGCAGGTGGTGGATGCGGTTGAAGCAGAGATATTAGAAACAACAGGAATGAAAAAACATGGATATAGATTTAGCCCAGGCTATGGGGATCTTGATATTTCGGCTCAGCAAACTTTGTTTAGACTTCTAACGCCGGAAAAGTATACGGGTGTAAACCTTTCTCCATCCAACATTCTAATTCCAATAAAGTCGGTTTCGGCAATTCTTGGTCTTTCAGATGAGGGAAAGATAGCAAAACCACAAAAGTGCGGGATCTGTAGCTTGAGACAGTCCTGTGAATTTAGGAAAAGAGGAACAATCTGTGGAAATTCTTAAGCATATTAAAAATGAACATTTAATATTTGATGGTGCGATGGGCACAATGCTGCAGAAAAGCGGCTTAGAGATAGGTGGAATTCCTGATCTACTTTCTTTGACAAACCCAAAGCTAATCCAAAGCATACATAGAGAGTACGTAGAGGCAGGATGCGACTGCATAACGACAAATACTTTTGGCGCAAATAGGCTGAAGATAAAGGATACGGATATAGCGACTTTAGTAACTGCTGCTGTAGAAAATGCAAAGGCAGCAAATCCGAAGTATGTAGCTTTAGACATAGGCCCTATAGGTCAGCTCATGGCTCCTTTAGGGACTCTTTCCTTTGAGGAAGCCTATGACATATTTAAAGAGCAGCTAGTTGCAGGAGAAAAGGCAGGGGCTGATCTTGTCATCTTTGAGACCTTCTCAGATCTCATGGAGCTTAAGGTTGGTATTCTCGCAGCAAAGGAGAATACTAAGCTTCCAGTATTTGCGACTATGACATATCAGGATAACGGTAGAACCTTTGTCGGAGTTGATCCAGTCTCTGCAACCATAAGCCTTCAGGGACTTGGCGTAGATGCGCTAGGAGTAAACTGCTCGCTCGGACCTGACGAGCTGATTCCAGTAGTAGAAACCATACTTGAGTACGCAACAGTTCCTGTTATGGTGCAGGCTAATGCCGGCCTTCCAGATATGCAGGGTAACTACGGCTATAGCAGTGACTCCTATGCTGAGAAGATTGAGCAGATGGCAAAAATGGGTGTACGCATTCTTGGAGGATGCTGTGGAACAACTCCTGAGTTCATCCAAAAATCAAAGGAGAAAATCAAAGAACTCAAGCCTATTACAACTTCACCAAAGCGTGTTACCGCAGTTTGCTCAGCAAGCAGCACTGTGATTTTAGACGGCGGGGTGTATCTGATTGGTGAGCGTATAAATCCAACTGGAAAGCCTAAGCTAAAAGAAGCGCTTAAGAAAGAGGATTACGACTATATCCTGAATGAGGCCATAACTCAGGCAGACCTTGGGGCAGACATTTTGGATGTCAATGTTGGACTTCCAGAAATAGATGAACCAAAACTTTTGAAGAAGGCTGTTATGGAGCTTCAGTCTGGTATTTCTCAGCCACTGCAGATAGATAGCACGGATGCAAAGGCTGTCGAAGAGGCTGTTAGAGTTTATAAGGGGAAGCCTTTGATTAACTCAGTCAACGGTGAAGAGGAGTCGATGAAAGCGATTTTCCCTATCGCAAAGAAGTACGGGGCTTGTGTTCTAGGTCTTTGCCTTGACAAAAATGGAATTCCAGAAACTGCAGAGGGACGCTTTGAAATTGCACAGAGAATCTTGGATACAGCTTTGAGCTATGGAATACCAAAAGAGGATATTTTGATAGACTGCCTAGTTCTAACTGCAAGTGCTCAGCAGGAGCAGGTTGTGACTACGCTAGAAGCTATCAAGCTTGTAAAGAGCAGGCTTGGTCTAAAGTGCGTGCTTGGTGTAAGCAATGTATCATTTGGGCTTCCTAATCGTCCGCTTTTGAACTCGGTATTTCTTGCAGCAGCATTTGGAGCAGGACTTGATGCCCCTATCATAAATCCTTGCTCAAAGGAAATTATGGATACTGTAAACGCTTTTAAGGTTCTAAATAATCAGGACAAGGGTGGAAGCGATTTCATTGTTAAATACGGCGGAAATACACAGGCGCCGCAGAGCAGCACGCCATCTGACAATGGTAGCCTAGACCTAAAGGATGTAATCATCAAAGGTCTAAAGGAGCAGGCTGCTCCTCTAGTCGAAGAGATGCTTAAAACAAAGGATGCCATGGAGATTATAAATGGCTACTTTATTCCAGCTCTTGATGAGGTAGGAAGAGCCTATGAGACAGGAAAAATATTCCTTCCTCAGCTCATGCTCAGCGCAGAGACAGTCCAAAATGGGTTTGCGGTCATAAGTAGGGCAAACACAGAGTCTGATGTCAAGAGAGAAAAGGTTGTAGTTGCTACTGTCGAGGGAGATATACACGATATAGGCAAAAACATCGTAAAGATGCTTCTGTCAAACTACGGATATGAGGTAATCGATCTCGGAAAAGATGTTCCTGTTGAGGAAGTCGTTGAAGCTGTCAAAAAATATCAGCCTAGCATTGTCGGTCTAAGCGCACTCATGACAACAACAGTAAAGAACATGCAGCGCACGATAGACGCCCTAAAGGAGAATAACCTAAACTGCAAGACCATGGTTGGCGGCGCAGTGCTGAATGAGGATTATGCTCAGATGGTTGGGGCTGACTACTATGCAAAGGATGCAAATACATCTGTCAAAGTAGCAGAGAAGGTATTTGACGAAGAATAAGAATGTATATAGGCTTATCAGAGCTTGTCTTAGAAGGCAGACTTTGATAGGTCTTTTGTTTATTTGCTAGAAGTAAAGGTATGTGTGATTAAAATAAAAGTGTACACTTTGTCAATAGCAATATGATAAAATGTAAAAGGCTACACTTGAAAAATTTATAGTAGGCATAGTTAAAGGTATATTTGGTGAAGAAATGGTATTACTAGATTATTTAAAATGGAGAAATGATGTTAGTCTTTTCACAGCTAGCTTAAATGATATAGATAATGTTATATTGTCATATATATCATACATTGACTTTGGAGAGTTATATGGCGAGCAAGAGAAGATTCATGATATTGAAGAGGCATTTGAGTTTTTTTGTCAAAGATATTCACTTGACGAAATACGAGAGAACGCACAGTTTACCAAGAAAGCTCCACTACTTCTTGAGGAAATGGTATCAGGAGAGCGTTTTAGAGGAACTAAGATTGCATACTACACGGATATTTTTGATAAAGAAAAAGTTAAGCAATTTGCGGCTGTTGTACTAATACTTCCTGATGGCACAAATTATATTTCATTCCGCGGAACTGACAGCACAATAACAGGCTGGAAAGAGGATATTTTCATGAGCTTCACTGCAGAGATAGAAGGAGCAAAGGAAGCGGTGAACTACCTGAATAAAGTATCTGAACACTTGGATGGAAAACTTATTTTAGGAGGTCACTCAAAAGGAGGAAATCTCGCAATGTATGCTGCCAGCTTCTGCGAGGAAGCCGTAAAGGATAGGATTGTAAAAGTATATAATAATGATGGACCGGGCTTTAGAGATGAAGTCATAAATTCAGAGGGGTACAAGCGGATTTTACCAAAGATATGTAGTATAGTTCCGCAGACATCGATGATAGGTCAGTTGCTTACAAATCTTGGAGAACAGAAAGTTATAAAAAGCAGTGCTACAGGTATAATCCAACATGATGCAATGACTTGGGAAGTAACGAAGGATCATTTTGTAGAAGCAGAGCTCGACTCTCTAAGTAAATTCGTAAAAACAGCACTTGGTTCTTGGTTGGAAAAGATGGATGATGAAACGAGAGAGTCCATTATCTTGACCGTCTTTTCAATGATAGAAGAGACGGAGGCAGAGACATTTAAGGAATTTGGTGGGTCGATATTTAAAAACACCAAAATTGTGCTAAAAGAATATACGAAGCTTCCTAAATCGAAAAGAATAGAAATAATGAACGCCTTTGGCAATCTAATTCAGGCTGGAGGGGAAACAATTTTTGATAACAGGCCGAAAATTTCCCGTAAAGGAAGCTGATATGGAATTTTCCATTCAGAAAATATAAAACAAGGAGATATTTAGATGATAGCAAAAGCAGGAGACATATACTGTGTATATAACAAATTACTAAAGAAATATACTGCTTGTCAGGTAACAAAGATAGACGAGAGTGGTAAGAAACCTCAGGCTGTTATTTTATCCCTTGATTGGGCTTCTGATAAGCTACCAAATGAAGACGAGCTTTCTTTGATGAAACCTCTATATATCGATTATATGTACTGGGATGGAACTTTCAACCTAAAAAAGGTTGATGTAAACGTGCCATCAAACTATGTTTACGTTGGTAACCTCGCGCCTCGTAATAACGAGGATACAGGTACATATGGAGGTTGGAGTATAGATGTTGAAGTATACAACCAGTTTAAGTGGGAAAAAATACCCAAGGAGCAAAGGGACGTATTCAAGGCAGCAGATGCAAGTAGTGAACATGTGGAATTTGAGGGTAATAGAAGAAGGCTTAGCACCCACAGTGAAAACGATATGTGGCATGATTTTGAGGATGCACTGAGCCTAAGAGTATTTCCTTGCCTATCCTCACTTACGGTTACGAAATGGCATAAAAATTTATTTGAGTATTTGAATTCGAATCCATTTATTAGAGAACTAGTTATCGAGAATCACGGTAAATCAAGTCTTGACTTTTCGGAAACCACAATCGATAGGCTTTCTGTTGATATGGCGGGAATGGATGAGCTAATCCTAAATGATGATTTGAGCATGCTGTTTTTGCTCGGAGAAGTAAAGGATGGCTGCAAGATAAAGTCACCAAGCTCTGGAGTCGATTTTATTTTGCATTGTGATGGTTTCGTTCCTAAGCTTCAGGGTTTAGAGGGACTAGAAAAACTATATATAGGAAAAATAAAAGAACTCGATATCGCTGATATTTTGAGAGAGTATCCAAAGCTAAGAGAGCTAAGACTCTGGGGAAGCCCTGGTAATCTTATTAACTTTGCTAAAATCTCGGAGTTCAGCGAGTTAGAAGTCCTTACAACCATGGAGCTCTTTGGCTTTACAGCGGACGAAGTACCAAAACCAGAGAAACTACAAAAACTATACATGCTTTGGATGGATAGCCTTCCAGAAGACGCAGCAAAGGAAGTTAAGAAGCTATACAAAAAACGTAAAAGTGAAGGCTTAGACCTTTGGATTACAAAGCCAAGAAAGGCTGAGTGGCTTGCGCAGAATCTAGAGAATCCTTTCCGCTCCTGGGATGGTGAGGAACATATCACGCCTGCCAATGCAAAAAAGGCGGCTGATATATATAGAAAGACTAGAGCGGCAGTGGTAAAGCTAGTTGAGGGACCAAGTCGTAGCTTTGAAAAAGATGTCGAGAACTTGGTGAGAGATTACACTGAGGGCTTTAATAAGATGGATAGAAAAAAGCCATTTATTGAAACTGTTGAAAGAGATGAGGTATTCACAGCGCTTGATGGAATACTTTCGCTGATACCTGAGGAGCTTGACGTTGACAAGGATAAGCTAATAGACTTGTTTGATCAGCTAAAGGAATTTTAGGTGTATTTAAGGGGATTATGAGAAAAGAATTATCTAAGAATCAATTACAAATCATAGCAATCATAGCTATGACCATAGATCATTTGACATGGCTATTTTTCCCGGGGACACAGAAGCTCTGGTACGTAATGGCCTTGCATGCAATAGGAAGGCTTACAGCTCCAATCATGTGGTATTTCATTGCCGAGGGCTGTTACTACACCAAAAACCATGTTAAGTATATCAAAAGGCTATTTTGCTTTGCTTTGATATCACACTTTGCCTTTACTTTAGCGTTTGGAATTCCAATAATTCCATTCACAGACGGGGTATTCAATCAAACTAGCGTGATGTTTCCGCTGAGCATTGCGGCTCTTTTAATCTACATAAATAAGAAAGATGACCTAAGCCCTATCATAAAAATTATTGCTATTGTCATTGCATGTGTAGTTGCCTTTCCAGCAGACTGGTCTTCTATTGCTGTGATGGTACCGTTCTTCCTATATGAGAATAGGGGGGATTTCAAAAAACAGTCTATAGTAATGACTATCTTCGTGTGCGTATATGTTTTGATATACTTCCTATTCCTAGATAAGGCCTATGGATTGTTACAGTTCTGCACGCTTTTGACGCTTCCATTGCTTTATAGATACAAGGGATCAGTAGGCAAGCTCAAGATGAATAAATGGTTTTTCTATATCTACTTCCCGGCACACATGGCTATTGTAGGTATTTTGAGACTTGTGATATGGGGAGATATTCCTTTAGTATTCTAAGGTGAATTTTGATAAAGTGGAGAGTGACTTATGATATACACAAGCGAGATTCTAAATCAAGCCTTGCAAGAACTTGGCAGTACTGATATCAAAGAACGCAAAAAAGCAGCGAGTCTATTTATGAGAGCAGCCTGCAAGGAACTTGGAACTAAAGATACAGGAACTATAAAAGAGTGGTTTGTTTTGAATGGCGAAAAATACCTTTTGGCCATCAAAGCAGAAACAAATCCGGAAATTATCTGGACGAATATCTACACGCTTCAGAGCTTCTGTGCAAGATACATAAAGCTGAGTCATCTTTATAAGTTTAAGTCGGAATTTATTACAGATGATGAAGTAGGCAGTTTTGAAGAGGAATGCAAGGTGTATGTCCGCTCTCTTTTGGGTAAAAATCAAAATTCCAAAGTGATGCAGGCTATAGCTTCGTTCTTTTGGGTATATAATGAGGAGTTTGTCTGGGATATCTTTATCGAGGTATTAAAGAAGAAAAAAGATAAGCTCACCTTATCGCATATTGGAATTGCTATCAGGCAATGCGTCACTCTATCAAAGGAAGACAAGGGCTCGGAGTATATCTCAGACGGGCAGCGCAAGGCTTTGATTGAACTTCTAAAGTCAAAGGATATATTGCCAAGAGAGATTGCTTTGTTAGAGAGCCTGTAATTTAGTATAGAAAATGTTATGATATAACAGATAGATTAAACTAGTTAATGTATTGGAGGAGAGATATGTCATATTTTTTACCGGTATTTATGCCTGCCATACTGTGTATGGTAGTAGCAGTCATATGTTTTATTATTAAAGCCGTGAAGCTGGGCACAGCTAAAGAAAAGTATAAAGGTGATTACATGCTTATCGGAATGGTTATTGGAATGAGCTTTGGTTCTTTAATTGGTATGATTATAAGTCCTAAATATGGATTATCATTGGGTCTACCCATAGGTACAACAATGGGCATGTGCATTGGCATGATAATTCATAGAAAATAAGGTTTTAGCTTAATGCCGCGCGGGACTAACGGACTATTTTATTGGAGGAGAGATATGTTACAATTCTTGCCGTTCTTTTTTTTCGGTATTCCGCTTTTGCTCTTTGGACTTGCATTTTTATTCTTCAAAGTCTTTGGACTAGGTGTTAATAGAGAAAATTCTAAAGGTGACTATATGCTCCCTGGAATGATTGTGGGAATGTCCCTAGGTGCTTTGATAGGAATGTTTATATATCCAAAGTATGGGATAACGCTTGGTCTATCAATTGGTTTGACGGTGGGAATGTATATAGGAATGCTTATTCCTAGGAGATAGATAAGGTTAAGACGGCATACGCTTAATGGCTTAAGATGTAGCAAAATGTTTTTGGGGAAAGCTTATGATTATTAATAGATATATAATAGCTTATTTTCTTTTCAGTGTTTTGGGATGGGTATGGGAGAGCATATACTGTACAGCAAAGGAAAAGAAATGGCAAAATAGGGGATTTCTATACGGGCCGCTTTGTCCGATATATGGGGCAGGTGCAATTATTGGGCTTCTTTATTGGGATTTAAATGCTAGTGGAATAATTCCTGACCTATCATGGCTTGGGGTATTCGTTGCCGGCTTCATTGTAAGCATGATATTAGAATATCCTACCTCATATATTCTTGAGAAGAAGTTCAATGCTAGATGGTGGGACTATACTACAGTTCCACTAAATATAAATGGTAGAACTAGCGTGCCAACTTCGATAGGATTTGGCCTAGGTGCAATAGCAATAGTCGAGTTTATAATACCGCCTTTTGATGGTTTTTATGATAAGATACCACTATTTTTAATCGCAGTGCTTCCAGTTATTTTTGTTGCAATATATTCATGCGACATAACTCTTACAGTTTCGCATTTGACGAACTTCCAAAGAAATGTTGCAGAGCTAGAGGAAAGCTTCCAAAATAGGATGACGGAGAGAGTAGATAATCTATTTGAAAAGCATGGAAGAGTGTATGGAAACACGCTTAGCAGAATCGCTTCGTTTAGGATGAGCGAGTCCCGAAATGGAATAGCTGAGAAAATCGTTGAAGCAAGACGCGAGTTAAGGAAGCTAAAAACAAATATTGAAAGCAAGTAATGATTTAGTTAAAATATAAATTAAATATAGTAAGATTGGAGAAAAACATGAATAAAAGAAGAGGATATAGAGCATTATCATGCATAATAGCATTTGTGATATGCATGCCGATGGTTTTTTCTGGGAAGGCATATGCTGTTGAGATACCAGATAAGAATACCGCGATGGCAGAAAACTACTGGACAGAACTAGAGGTAAGAGGAATATCAGGAGAAGGCCCAATTCCTCTCGTGCGAGGAGCTATTTCTTTTGGGAATGTGTTTGAGAATCTGAGACTTCAAGTAGCTAGGCCTGCACAAAGTGTTGGCGTGTACAAGGATTTTAATACAATAACATATGTTAATGGAGTAGATGAATTTGATAAATATTCACGTCCAGAGCTTGTAACCAATAATGGTCCTAACGGTGACCCTAATTATCAAGCTAACAGATATCATAATCCATTTAATTTTGATTTCTACAGGGACTTTATCAGAGATAGAGAACAGTTAAATGTGTATGGGGATATATCTATCAATGGAAACACTGGAGATAGAGAAATAGCCACATACAAAGTTGGTGACAAACTCAATGTAGAGATGACTTTGGATTTGAGCAATCTCTATAAGTGGGAAATAACAAGATATTGGCAGATTATTAATGGACCTAATTCTGGAAAGAACTGGCAAACATATGGAACAGATGGACATGTTGCATCTGATTCATCCGTATACTTTAAATTGCGTTTACCAGAGGGGATAGGTATACCGTATAATTACAATAAAGAAGATGATACATACGAGACGGCTGTAAAATACAGCATCGAAGGCTTCCCCGATAAGCGTGGGCATATTGTATTTGATAGTGAAAAAGATGGTGGTGGAGAGATCAGTATCCCTATTTCACCTAAACTAGGTAACATGAGAACTATGCCGGTTAAGGATTACTTTAACTATTTAAAAAGAATTGGTGTAATAAAGGTGAAAATGGAAGGGCTTGTAATAAAATCAGATGTACCCAAAAATGAAAACCTAACATTTGAAGGAATCATTACAGGCAGTAAAAGTACAGCTTTTTTCCCAACAAGTGTTGATAATATAATTCCAAGATATGAGGGAAATCATGATGACTATGTATTCACTAGGCAATTCTTTGCAGCCAAGCAAAGTAATATAGGTAGGGATAAGGCCGCACAGCCAGATAAACCAAATCTTATGTCTTTCACATTCCAGGTAAAAAACCCGGGCGTACAAGAAGAGCCTATACCTGATAGTGTGAAAAGAATTGCTGGTGATGATAGGTACCAGACTTCACTTAGGATAGGACGTGAGCTAAAGAAAGTCATGAAGGTAAAAGACTTTAATGCTGTGGTTGTTGCCAATGGAGATAATTATGCAGATGCACTTTCAGGAGCCTACCTTGCAAAGGTTAAGAATGCACCACTGATATTGGTCAACAAAAATAATGTGAATCAAGCGCTGAACTTCATATACGATCATCTTAAGCATGTGAAAAAGGGACAAGCTAAGAGCACGGTTTACCTACTAGGAGAATCGGATGTAGTTCCAGAAGTTATGAGAACAGAACTTGAGAGCTCCTTTGATATAAAGAGGATAGCAGGACCTGACCGTTTTGATACAAATTTAGCAATATTAAAGGAAGCTGGAGTAAATAATGAGGAAATACTTGTTTGTTCAGGTTTAGGATTTGCAGATAGTCTAGCAGCTTCAGCAACGGGACGTCCTATACTGCTTGTAGGAAAGACGCTTTCGCCAAAGCAGATGGCATACCTAAAGAGTATAAAATCAAGAAATTATACTCTCATCGGTGATAGTGGCCCAGTTAGCAATGCTGTAGAAACTAGCCTAAAATCCATCGGAAAAACTCAAAGAATTTATGGTGATGATAGGTATGAGACTTCTGTAGCTGTAGCAAAGCACTTCTTTAAGAATCCAAAAACAGCAGTTATTGGATATGGAGATAACTTCCCAGATGGACTTTGCGGAGGAGTATTAGCAGAGAAGCTTGGAGCTCCACTCCTTCTGATAAACTCAAGAAATGCAGATTTTGCAAAGCAGTATGTTAGGGAAAATTCAATAAAATCACAGATTGTACTTGGAGATAGCGACCTTATTTCAAATAAGACGGTTAATTACATAGTTAAATAAGAAGCAAACAAAAGGACCACTCATGCGAGTGGTCCGAATTTATTTTTGATAAGTCTTTGAACTAGTTAAAGTCGTCAAACTTGTTCATTATTCCTTTGATCTCAGATACATTACCAATAATGGATGTTAGGCCGGAATTCTTTATTTTTTGGACGAAGTCATTCGAGTAATTTCCGTGTACCTGTTCGTTGTTTGCACCTCTTATACTTGAGCTTTCTAGTCCATTACGACGCTCTAGGTAATCGTCGACCATGGACATATTGCTCATCTCGTTAGAGGTTTCTTTTTCGTAGGTGTGACGTGCCCCAGAGTTTCTATACTTTGAGTACATTAAAGCAAAGAATATGATTGCTGGAGCCATTAGGGCAAAGCGATATGGGCTCTCCACATTAAATGGATTGCGTCCTAGAGTTACTGCAAGGAATATACCTAGTACTTCTAGTATGATTGATACAATCCAAAGCTTGGTCATGTTGATAGGAACACTTCCCATAGTTTCCTTGGTTCTAGCGTTTACAGCTACATAGTGTAGAAGTTTCTTGCTTCCCTTAACCTGCATGTAGCTATAGAGCCATACTGGTAGGTAGGCAGCCTTCCATGATTCACCCTTTACTGTAAAGTTATCATCTTCCCATGCAACTCCTCTATCATAGTCGCGCAAGGTTTGGTTTGCCGCTATTCTAGCGATATCATTTGCCTGAGTATGAACTGTGTTTCTAATCTGATCAATGTTTACATCACGCTTTTCTGATGTGTAGCCGCGTAGGTAATTTGCATTGTATTCTACGCAGTTTTCTGTATCAAAAGGCATTATCGAGTTGATGATGTTAGTTGTCTTTTCCTTTGATGCAACATTTAGCTTATCTGCACTCGACTCAATTGTGAGGTCGTCTATAGTTATATCAAAGTCACGCTCAACATGGTATGCATCTGCATCATAGCGCTTTTCCTCATCATCGCCCCTCTTTACAGTGTACTCTCTCACGAGAACCTCTCCTGTTCCAGAAAGGTGAGAATGTCCATTGATATCAACAACCATGTATGGGAAGTAAACGCCACAGATATTGTTTGTGGTGAATTCTCTAGTAAAGGTAGGGTGAGCAAAGAACTTCCTCTTTCCAACAAAGTCCTTTATCTTAGCCTGAGCCTCTGCCTTTGATACGCTAAATGGAAGCACCATATCTGGAATAGCTCCATTAGGTATGCATGAATTGATAGACAGCATATTTCTACACCAGTGGCATCTAGCCTGAGGTGCTGATGCTGTATCTATAACTACCTCCGCACCACAGCTCTGGCACTTTAGAGTCATTACGTCTTTAGCGTCAGCTGCTATGTCGGAAGCTCCCTTTGATAGCTTAACGCCCTCTAGTTCTGAGATGTTACCATCGTTCTCTGTGAACTCTGGTTCGAAGATGTGTCTACAGAAGTTACATCTGAGCTTACCTGTCTTTGGGTTTAGCTCTATGTCGGTGGCGCCACACTTAGGACATTTGATTTGGCCGTCGTGACGTTCCTCCTCGGCTTCTGTTAGCTTAGCATCGGCCTGGGCCATGCCGTCGTTAACAAGATTTTCTTCAAAAGTTCTATCTTCCATTAGTTTGTCTCCTTGGATATGTACAGGCGATTTACACATAGTAAACCGCCTGTGTTTTGTTAATTTTAAAAGTCGTTATCAATAGTTGAATCTTCATCAGGCTCAATAAAAGCCTCTGTGGCAACTGCAGCTATGCCTCCTAAGATTATGAGTACGGCACCAACTAAGCCTAAATAAAAAGCTATACCATATGTGATTTGTATATTAGAAGTTAGGTTTATTGACTTTATTAAACTTTCTTCAATTAAGCCAACAATTACCCAAAGTATGCATTGAATCGCTCCTAATATGATTACTGGAATTTTCTTCTTAAGCATGATCGCTAGAGTAGCTGTAGCAGGGGCTAACATGAAAATTAAAGCTTGTAATTCATTGCCTCTTGAGCGATAGTCATCGTAGATTGATTCAGTGTCGACTATCGACAAAGCAGTGTAACTCATCTCATATATAGGAAGGAATATTGCAATGATACTTAGTACTGCACCTATGAAAACGGTTGTCTGTATAATCTTGTCCTTATACATATAGTTTATCCTTTTACAAAGTGCTCAGTGCTATATACTAAAGTCCTAGAAGCTGCATTTTTATTCTGTCAAACTCTTCCTGTGAGAGTACTCCTGCATCAAGAAGCTTTTTCATCTCGATTAGCTTTGCAGTTGTGTCCTGCATCTGAGGCTGCTCTGGCTGAGCCTGCTGAACCTGTTCTGGCTGAGCTTGCTGTGGCTGTTGCTGGTACTGTGCTTGCTGGTCATATCCCTGCTGATACTGCTGCTGTGGCTGCTGTGGCTGCTGTCCAAAGTTTGGCTGATATGAGCTTGGATTATTAGGCTGCTGTACTCCGTTCATTACATTTCCGGCTGCACCAACACCCATTCCCATGAATGCCATTCCTGAACCACCGCCGTTTTCTCCAGCTGCCTGAAGACCTCTTGCAACAGACTGCTGCATGAAGGAGTTACCACGAGCGCCAGCAAGTGCATCAGCACGCTTAACGTCCTTAAGCATTTCCTTAGTATCCTCATCGTATTCGATTGATAGGATAGCAGTCTTTACGATTTCAAGACCTCTGTCCTGTCTCCACTGATATGCGCCGTCAACAGCACTAGATAGCGACTGAGCAAAACCAATCTGGTCTGACTGAATCTTGGTGATACGATTTCCCTTTGATGGGTCGTTAGTATACATTGAGAATGCTGCTGATAGACAACCTACAACCTCGTTGAAAAGCTGCTCTCCAGCTGGATTATCCATATCTGAAAAATCAAACTGAGGGGCATTCGGTAATAGGTATTCTACAGGGACAAAGTTCTTTACGAACAAAATAGGATCAACAATCTTCAGTGTATATGTGCCTCGTGTAATCGCACCAACCTGTGTTCCAAAGTATGCGTCATCCCAGTAAATCTCTGACTGTGTACCGAACCTGTTGTTTGGAATTTCCTTTAGGTTAACATAGAATACGAGCTGCTGAGCTGCAGGTATTCCGCCAAACTTAAATCGTTCCCATGACTGCTTAACGATGGAATCGATGATTCCGTCTCCAGCAAAGATTGACTTAGAGTTTACTGAATCAGTTGTGAACTCGTATCCACCTGGTTCTGTGATTATACCTGTAATAGCACCATCCTGAACAGTGATAAGAGCTACTCCCTCAGGAACGATAATCTTGCTTCCGTTAGAAATTACATTTATGCTACCCTTAGTGTTTTCGCCTCTGCCGTTGTTTGTTCCCATTGGAACTCCTGGAAATACACCAGCAGTAGCTGATACGCCTGGCATAGGACCATAAAAGTCCTTCCACTGATCTGCAAATGTGCCTCCTACAGCACCCTTAATTGCTTGAATAAATCCCATGATTATTCCTCCTAAATATTTGAATTACGTTAACTTCTATGTTTTGTGAGTTCTAAATCCACAATCCCACTATTATTACTATTATATTATCAAATCGGGCAAAATAAAAGCATATTAATTTCAAATCTTTAATCATACTATGGGAAAATACATAGATGCATCTGTTTTCAATAAAGGAGAAATATATGAAAAAATCCCCTTAACTCTGTATATTTGTATGCTTATCAAAGCAACTCATGCCTTGGAAATAAATTATATGCAATTTATTTGTGCACATTTTGATTATTTATAGCTATAAATGGATATAATATAGGTAATAATGTATCAACAATTCTGGGGGGCTTCTTTAAATGAGCTCCAAATGGAGGTTTAAACTATGAATAGAGTAGATAATATAATCATCGGCTTCGGTAAGGCCGGAAAGACACTAGCAGGATATCTAGGAAGCAAGGGCGAGAAGACCGTTTTGGTAGAGAAGTCACCTTTGATGTACGGAGGAACTTGCATCAATGTGGGCTGCATTCCGTCAAAGTTTCTCGCAACAAGTGCAGACCGAAAGGCATATAGCCAGCTAGGAGATGAGGAGTACTACAAGCAGGCTGTCGAAAACAAGAAGGCTTTGATATC
>ERZ773051.498-NODE-498-length-27540-cov-12.751210_pt1 | contig 27540 bp, 28 predicted proteins | sample MGYA00580631_ERZ773051 | MGnify/ENA primary metagenome ERZ773051 (study PRJEB29015, sample SAMEA2738137) | human oral metagenome | biome: human oral; feature: human-associated habitat; material: saliva | place: China | collected 2204 ... | reverse complement strand
CTTGGGTTTAGCGTTTTTACCCAAGCGCCACACCAAGGAAAAGACCAAATCAATTATCAGTAGATGAATTCAGCTAGCTTTCGACAAGCTGTCAAACGAATCTCTTCCTTGACGTATCCAGCCAGGAACCATCCTAAAACGGCGCTATCCAAGTCGGCATATTCACTTATTTTCTGATACGCCTCAGTGGAATTATTCGCCCCCAAGCTCCAGCCAATCTGCTTGAATCTGTTGGCTAGTTTGCTGGAATTGTTGTAGTACTCTCGCAATGTTGCTGACAGAAGATGAGCGTTGGAGTCGTTGCCGTTTTCTAGCGTGTTAGCGATAACGATGGCGTCTCCGTCACAGCAGAGGTCGTCACGGTTACAGTTGTTTCCTACCGATTCCCATTCTCCCTTGTCGTTTTTCTTGTCAAGTACTAGCCCCTCCAAGCCAGGATGCTGACGGTAATCGTTACCTTGACCGACTAGAGCTGTGGCCACTTGATCTAGGTTCGCGTTGGGATTCCAGTCAAGCGTTTTCTGAATGTTTTCCATCGCTGTGGCTAGATCTCCGGCCCAGCCAGTCCACGCGTCTGGGATTAGGTTCCATTTGGTGTATCCAAGCGTTGTTGCCGCCAGATGTGCAAGGTCAACCGATTCTCCGGTCTTGTCAGTCATGGATTGCCGCCAAGTGTTATCAATATAGCGATTCAAGGCAGCGATGATCTTCTTGCCTACAGCGTCCTTCTCGAGTACGCTCGCGTCAGCACTCCTGAAACTTTCGGCAGACACGGACCAATTCACCGCAGATCCACTACCACCGTCACGCAGGTAGGCTTTTGCTAAATAGTTGAGTATGCAACGCCAAGTCGGAACGGCAATCCGCGTTCCCGCACCATGAGAACCCGCAACGTAGTCCTCACCAACTTTGCTATCAGCACGTAATTCCTCAAAGCGCTTCTCTAAATGCCAGATCAGATCAATCGGACCCAGCTTGTTGTAATCGATGCTGGTGTCGGGCGCAGCGTCACCGGCACTTGAGGGTGCAACATGATCCACTGCTGGAGCTTGACCTGAATAGGCGACCCGATCAAGGTCAAACCCCTGACCTTTGTAGTCACTGATTTCAGTGAACTGATCATAGTTCCAACTATCAGGAATAGGGAAGCCGAGGTTGCCAGAAAATCCTGTAGACATGTCCGAGACGAACGCGCTTCCAGCGTATCCGGCTTTAATGATGCGGCTGCAAATATTGCGTGATGCGTAGATACCCACTTTGTATCCGCCTCCCAGGCTTCCACGCACGCCTTGGAAATACGGAAGAATATGGCTTGTGACCTCGGGGTCGGTCGCGTCGAAATCAACAGCGAAATAGATATACGTTCCCGGAATGCCAAGTCGTTGGGCGGCTTGCCTTGCAAGTGTGGCATGGCGAGTTCCGTTTTCTCGAGTGAAGTGGCGCAATTCGGTGGAATACTCTTGGAATATCGGGAAGAACTTCATCCCACCTTTCGTGATGCGTTCAAGTTCTCCTGGCCGAATTGCTTTGAAATAGTCAGACGGATCTTTTGAATCTTGATTCGGCTCAGTCAGGTAACGTCCTACGATCTCATAGCCGTTCGCCTTAAGTAGGTTGAGTCGCTCAGCCGTAATCTCGAAGCGTGTATCGCATGCTTTGCAGGCGCGATTCGGATCACCTTTCGAGGTCAACAGGCTCATCCATGTAGTCGAGTCGACCACCCCGCTTCGTGGGAGCTGATACTTTGCTTGGAATTGCGGAACGAACGTTGACAGTGCGGTTTGTGCAGAAGGATAGATATCGGGAGAAATCCGGTTACACACTAGAGCAACCTGAGCTAGCCAAGCCCACTTCGGTAAACTTGCCGCATTGCTGGGTGTAACTATTGTTAGATGCGCTTTGGTGCCATTGCCGAAATTACCTGTGGCTTCCGCAGGGCTAAATCCTTCAATGGCTTGCAAGACCTGAATCAGAGCAGTGTTCATTTCCCGACCGTAGAGTCCATCGGTTGGGATGATTCCGGTATAAGCGCGATACTGTTGGTTGATTTGTTGCTGTGCTTGCCGAATCGCTGAAATGCCCCCATAAGAGCGAAGCAGAACGAATTGCTGCATTGACAACAGCGCTTTCATGACGTCGAGCGTCACAGTGGAATCTCCACCAATGCCCATGTCGCTCTTAAGCTGTTTGATGGCCTTTCCTGTTCCACTATAGAAGTGAGTCGTGATATCGCTGGCACCGGCAGAATATCCCTTGCACCACAAGGCGCCTTGGATAATGCCGTACACATTAGAAGTCTCCTGTGCGCCGTCATCCTGTTGGTGGATGCCGTTAGGCCACCGAGACTGGAAGCGACTGATAGTTCCCGGTCCGAAATTGTTCGCCGTTGTCGTAATACCCAGCTCGATTTGCAGAGCGCGGATTAGCGCGCTGATAGTGCCCCAGCCGGTATATCCGTCCTCTACGACTGAACCGAATCCAGCCTTGCTCCTATAGGTGCGATTGAGCCATTGCTGTGTTTTTAGCAGCATTTGATCTGTCATGATTCCTCCTTTTAGAAACCAGTTTGTTAACTCAAGACAGGCGAACGCCTGCCAGGGAGGGATAACAACGCCGGTTTGGCTGCTCCGAGTTTTTGCCCTCACCTGTACGTCCCTGGGAAACCCAAATCCGGACGGGCAAAACGAAAGAAAACCGAGCAACACTCAGCGGGATTTCACCCCTCACTGGTACTGCCGACGAAGCCCGAAGTGTTAATACCTTGTTTGATTCGGGGACTTTGCGCACGGTTGGCCCCGCCCGCTGACCTCCGACAAGGCGTTAGAGATTCAAGACCCCCAACCCCTCACCAGCACCGCGACGTTGCACCGTGTTCGGCGAACAGCGTCGAGGTCGGCATCTTTGAGGTTCCAGAACTTCGTCGCGACAGCAGGCAACGTGAGGGTTCGTCAATACGTGTAGACCCGAGGTTGTTGCCTCCACCGATCATCGTCGAGCGCCGACTGTCGGGAGTGGCACGGCTTACACAGGCTTCGGAGGTTACTCATGTCATGCGTGCCACCGTGCTCCAACGGGATGACGTGGTGAACTTCCTGCACCGGCGTGTAGCGACCGGCTTCGAGGCAGTCCTCGCAGAGCGGATGTTGGGCGACGTAGGCAGCGCGAATCTTACGCCAACGCGCGCCGTAGCGGCGGTTGATCTTCGGATCACGCTGATACTTCCGATACCGGGCGTCCTCTGCCTTGGTGTGGACGTCGCAGTAGCGTTCGTGGGTGAGCTCAGGGCAACCAGGATGGGAGCACGGGCGGGCGGGTTTACGCGGCACGGCTTATCTCCCTCCTGCTACTTGGTACGGCAAACCCCCACACGCCACCGGGGGTGTTGGGGGCTATACCTAAATCTCGACTGCTACCACTCTACGAGGGCTGAGGCCAAGAATCATCCGGACTTTCAGTCACGATTTGACGCCTGGGTGCATCCACTAGCCGAACAGGGCGCTCGCCAACCGGTTCACCGCACGGGACTTACGCTGGTGGGCGCTAGAGCGCTCGACGCAGAATCGCTGCGCGATCGCGGTGACGCGGTCCTCCTGACTCACGTTGTCGGAGGCGAGGAAGAAGGTGTCGAGTACCCACCGGTCGTCCTCGGACAGGACGCCCCATGCGGGCAGGAACCAGTCCATGTATTCGCGTGCCTGTGCATACCGGGCCCGGTAGGCATCGACCTGGTCCAGGGCCGCGGCGATCCGGTCCTCACCCCCGCGCGGGTTGGGTGCGTGGGGCATCCCGTCCAGGCGCTGGCTGGAGACTGTGGTGAGCGTGTTGTAGGTGTCTTTGATGTGCTGGTCGGTGGTGTCGATGATCTGCTGCATTGCGCCGTAGTCCTCCAGGGCAGCGATTGCGGCCTTGTAGGTGTCAATGTACTTGGTCATGACATGCATGATTCGGCTCCTTCACTTAGTGGTGGCGGGGGTGAGTTGTGCGGCGACCGCCTGGATCAGGCGGGTCTGGGTGGTGTCTTTGGCAGCCAGCGCGGCCAGGACCGCTTGGTCGAGGGTGTTGCCCGCGGTGAGGTGGATGATGGTGACCGCCTCCTGCTGGCCTTGCCGGTACAGGCGGGCGTTGGTCTGCTGGTAGAGCTCCAGGGACCAGGTAAGGGAAAACCACACCAACACATGACCCCCGGCCTGGAGGTTCAGCCCATGGCCGGCGGAGGCCGGGTGGATGAGGCCCACTGGGATGTCGCCCCGGTTCCACGCCAGGAAATCCTCTTGGCTGCGTAATTCCTTAGCGGTGGGGAAACGGCTGGTGATGCGCTCGCGGTCATGGGCGAACCAATACGCCACCAGCAGCGGCGAACCGTTTGCGGCTTCGATGAGGTCGTCGAGGGCGTCGAGTTTGCGTTCATGCACCACCAGCGCCTCGTGCCTCTCCGCGTAGACCGCGCCGGATGCGAGTTGCAGAAGCTTGCCGGACAAAGCCGCAGCGTTCGATGCATCCACGCACCGTCCGTCCAGGCTGATGACCATCTGGGCCACCAGCCGCTCATACAGGTCACGCTCCTTGGGCCCGAGCGTGACCTCTCGGGTAGTCACCGTGAGCGGTGGCAGGGTGAGGTGGTCGTTGGTTTGCATGGACAGGGTCATGTCCCCGATCGCCGCATAGATTTCCTCCTCGGCACCGGGCTTGGGTTTGTAGGAGAAGATCTGGGTAGCGTTGCGCTTGTCCGGCTCAAACCACCGCGCCCGGTAGTGGGTGATGTAACGGCCAAGCCGCTCACCGCCATCAAGGAGTCGGAACTGAGCCCACAAGTCCTCCAGCCCATTGGCTGCCGGGGTGCCGGTGAGCCCGACGATGCGGGTGATGTGTTTACGCACCGAGGTCAGGGCCTTGAAGCGGGCGGCCTTGTGGTTCTTAAACGCGGACAGCTCGTCGATCACCACCATATCCCAGGGCCATTGGCTGCCGACGGTGCGTACGAGCCAGGGGACGTTTTCCCGGTTAATCACCGTCACCATCGTCCCTGCCGCTAGGGCTTCCAGGCGCTGCTGCCTACTTCCGACGGCGACCGCCATAGTGAGGCCTGCCAGGTGGTCCCACTTGGTGGCCTCGGCGGCCCAGGTGTCTCGCGCAACCCGCAGGGGTGCGATCACCAGAACCCGGCGGGCTTGGAAAGAGTCCATCAGCAGGTGCCAGATGGCACTCAGGGTGATAACGGTTTTCCCGAGCCCCATCCCGAGGAAGATCGCAGCCTGCGGGTGAGTCACGATGTAGTCGGTGGCTTGGCGTTGGTAGTTATGCGGCCTGTAGTGCATCAAGCACCTCCTGGATCCCGTCTGGGTTGTCAAGGACGAGGCAGGTGAAGCCCTGGGGTTGGAGTTGGTGCATCCGCCGCAGCTGCAAGGGGCGTGGCAGGGCTCCTGGGGCTTTGACCTCCACGAACACGACGCGCCCGTTCATCAGGCAGATGCGGTCTGGTACCCCGGCGATGCCTGGGCAGGTGAGTTTCCAGCACAGGCCCCCGGCTGCCTGGATGGTTTTCTTTAGTTGGCGTTCGATGGCTTGTTCACGCATGTGCTTCTCCTGGCTTGGGCCGGAGTTGTGCACGTCGTGTATCCCATTTCTAAAACCCCTATATAGAGATGTTCTTGGCTATTTTTGGCCTATACGGGGTTTTAGGACAGAGATACACGAGGTTCACGCTTCCCGGAATTTCAACGATTTCTAGCCCCCGCCGTGCACCTCGATAAACGACGAATGCGCTGGCAGCGGGCATGGGCAAGGACGAGATCACCTCACGGTGGGTGCCGGGGTGTGGGTTAGAAGGGTTCACCGAACCACTCCTCCTCGCTCTTGAGGGCAAGCCCGCCCACGATCCAGCCCTTGTTAGTGCGGTAACGGTTCAAGCCGTTGTGGGCGAGGGCTGAGTAGAAGTCACGGGTGGAGCGCACGTACTCACCGTTGCCCAGCGCCCACGCCCGATACGCCTGATACAACTCACCAGAACGGGCAGTGAGCCCATCACCCGTGGTGCAGGTTTCGTCGACGAAATGGGCGAACCAGTTGTTGGCTTCCCGGTATGCGTCAGTAGCCTGGCGCACTCTGGCCGGTGGGGAGAGCCGGTAGCCCTCCTCGTGGATGAGCCGGGCACCTTCCATCACCCACGCGAGCACCGCGGGGCCTGCCTGCTCGTAGAGCACGTCCGCATAGTTCTTCACGTCCGACGCGCCCTGAATCTTGGCCTCAAACGGGATGACGATCAGACGCCTCCAAATGCCGGCGTCCATGGCCCCGACCTTGGGCAGATGGTTCGTGTACAACACGAGCGAATGCGTCGGGGTGAAAGAGAACGGGTCCTTGTATTTCTTCTCCGCAGCGATCTTGTCTGTGGACGCCAACTGCTTGGCCGACGAGGTCGACAGGCGTTTACCTTCCTCGGTCTCAGCCGCGATCAGTAGGCGTTTGCCGCGGGTTTCAGCCATATCGTTCTTCGCGGAGTTTTTCTTCCCCGCGATCAGTACTTCGGCGCTAATGGAGTCCGCATAGGAGCCGAGCACGCGGGCGATGGTGTTCCAGAAGGTGGATTTACCGTTGGACCCGTCCCCGTAGGCGATGATGAGGGCCTCGACCATCACTTTCCCGATCGCAGCCAGCCCGCAGATGCGCTGCACATACCTGACCAGGTCAGCATCGTCTTGAAAGATCCGCGCCAGCGTCTCCTCCCACATCACCCGCCCCTGCTCGCCGGGTGCGAGGCTGGTTTGCTTGGTGATCAGGTCACCAGACCGATTCTCCCGCACTCGCGTCGTGCCGTACCGCAGGTCGAACGTGCCCTGAGGGGTGCACAGCGCGTAAGGGTCGGTGTCCAGCTCGGCGGGGTCTACCAGCACCAGCGGCTGGGTTTCTTTCATGGTGTCCCGGATCGAGCGTGCTGAGCGCCGCCCGAGCACGTACTTGTGGAAACGCTCCGCACCCTCAAGCTGCTCAAACGCCTCAGCCTGATTACCCGAGAACGAGGCAAGCGCGGAGGCGCATTTCTTGGTGGCCAGGGCTTCGAGCACACCGGTGTCGGAGGCGATGGCGGTGGCCATCGTGATGCGTTCACGGGATTGGGTGAGTTGGCGTTCGGTGAGTTCTTGGAAGAAACCGTGGGCGATCTGCTCATTTTCCAGCCACACCCCACCTGAGTAGGCGAGCCATTTCGTGGCCGCGGAGTAACGCACCCGGTCCAGGTAGTGCAGCGCCATCACGGAGGCCTGCCCAATATCAGTGAAGTCATCCGGACACAAACTCGTCAGCGCCGCATACACCTCAGGAGCGATATAGCTGGGGTCCTGTGCAACCTTGGTGGCAAAGCGCGTGGCCGACCGCCAGATCGCCTCCACCTCACCCTCTGGTAGTGGCGGGTCACAGAGGACGGCTTTCCTGTCGAACAGGGCACGGGCCTGGTCAGTGTTGCCATAACGGATCAACACCCGCCCGGCGAACAGCGAGAGCGTGTTGTTACGTGACCCCTCGCCGATTGCCATGGTGGCGGCATCGAAGGCTACGAAGGCGTCCTCCTCTGCTCGCGATGCCAACCACTCATCCACCGTGTCCTTACCGTCAAAGGCTTGGCATTCCGGGGCGGGGTGTCCGTAGAGGAAGCGGGCCGCATCCAGAGCAGCTTGGTCGAAGAAGCTGAACCTGTCGGCCAGGGATTTCTTCAAGCCAGCGTAGGCGGCAGCATCCGTGACCTGGTGGATTGGGAAGTAGACGTGGAAGCGCGGCCGGGCCACCTTCACCCCCTTGGGGCGGTTGTGGTTCCGGCTGGTGGCGGTCATGAACCCCACCCCAGGTAACTCGAGCGCGAGCGCATCCGGGGTGACCCATTGAGTGGGGTCTTCGGTGTGGTCGTTGTCGATGTCCATGACCAGGCAATCCGATGCCGTGAATCCGAAGTTGGATCGCACCTGGCCGGCATAAGCCGCGGCTACGTGGTCGTACTTGACTGCCACCTCCAAGTCCGCCGCAATGGTGATGTCCTGCTTGTTCGGGTAGTGGGTGTTCTTGGCGTCCCCAGCGAGGTGTGCGGTGTAGAGGGTGAAAGTGTTCATGCAGCAACCTCCTGCAGCTGGTCGTCGAGAAAATGAATGGGGGTTCCCAGCGAGCGCGCCCAATACGCCTCGTCCCTCATCCCGGGACTGACCCGGGGCGTGTAGATCCACACCTCTTCGCACTTAGACAGCACGATCCTGTTCATAAACATCGCGAGCTCACGCTGCTCCGGGTCGGCGTCGTTCATGAACTGCGGGAGTAGAAGGTGTGGGGCGATCGGGATCCGGCTACGCTCCACCAGCGCCGCACTGATCCGCCGTGCGAGTGCCGTGTTGGCTTGCGTGTCGCCCACGTAGGGTGAGCAGACGTAGGCCAGTGGCCGGTATCCGAAGCGCTTCTTCTGATCTGCCTTCAGCACCTCGAAGGCGGTCGGGTCCGCGCACCCGGACGAGTTGAAGCGGGAGATGTCGATGGGTTTCATGCCAGGCCACCTTCCTGGCGTTCGATGATCGGGAGCAGAGCAAGTTCGTCGCGCAGCAAGTGATAGATGAACAGTCGGCCCTTCTGAGTCCAGTACAGGTGGGTGACAGTGCGACCGGTGGCTTGGTCGTAGACGTGCGTCTTGGAATGCGCGTAGCCCTGCCCGGAGTGTTTGGCGTAGAGGAACCAGCGGCCTGACTGCTTGAACTGCACGCCCAGCTCTGCCAGCAGCTGGTTGAGTTTGCGGGCAGACAGCCCGTAGTCCTTGGCAATCTCAGTCGTGGTCAGCGACGAGTCGGACTGGAGGACCATGTCGTAGTAGGACACCTTCGGACGTGCCTCAAGCAGCAACTGGGCCTGTGCGAGGTTTTCTGCACTGAGTTTCTCGGCGCGCTCCTTCTCAGCGACATACGCCTGCAAGGCGGCAATGAGTGCCTCGGGGTTGTCGCGGATATCGGAAATGGCGTACATGCCGTGGCGGCGGATCGAGGGCAGCACTTCCTCCATCACCCACGCTTCGAACTTCTGTGCCGCTGGCAGATGAGAGGACAAGATCAGGCGGTACAGGTCGCCTTCGTTGATGAACCGGACTTCCTGCACGCCGCCCGGGGTCTGAAGGGGGTAGCGTTTCACGACCCCCTTGCAGTGACGGGCAATAGCATCCTTCGGATTGACGTATCCGAGTGCTAGTGCGGCGTCCTTGGCGCAGACGAGGATCTGGTCACCGTCGCGGACAGTACGCAAGCCCCCAAACAGCGGGTGCTCGAAAGATTCGAGGGTGGCAGTCATGATGGCCGTCCTTTCTGAAGACCAACCATCCGGGCGCACCCTGCACCCGCTCGTGCCTTCACCCCCAGGGCCACCAGCACCGCTGTTTGATAACCTCCACCGTGCGCATGCGGTGAAGCACAAGCGCCATCTCCTGCGACGAAGAGATGGCGCTTGTGCTTGGTTAGAAGAGCGGCTGTCTGAGGTCTAGTCCCACCAGAAGTACCACTGGACGTTGTTGTAGACGTTGTCGACGATCTGGTCGAAGCCATCGAGGACCTGGAAGGGCAGGTCGGTGCAGAACGCGGCCATCTCCACCGCCAAATCCTTGGCCACCGCGACATCCGTTGGTGGATTTTCGACGTAGAACTCGGCGGAGTTGTAGCCGATGACCGCAGGAACCGCACCATAGGCGTCAAACCAGTACTTGCACACGGCGGTTTGCCCAGCAGGAGTGGGACAATCGTTGAATCCACCCATGAATACGTAGGCGAATGCTTCGTAGGTGCGGGGTGTGGGGAGTTTGACCAACAGGAGTGCGGCGTCATCGTCGTCTAGCGATACACCCAGTTGGAGAACCTGCTTTGCGTGGGTGTTGAACCTGTAGCCCTCTTCGAAGGCCACCTCGATGCCGGCGGAAGATAGGTTTTCGAATGAGAGGACCTCGAGCGGATCGATGTGCTGAGACTGATCGACGAATGATGCCGCGAGGTCGGCGGCAAACCCGCCTGAGTGGTCGTCCAGTTCTTCTTCGAGCTTTTCCACCAGGTAGTCATCGACAATGACCAGGAGTGCGCTACACCCCTCAGCCGCATAGGCTTCCCTGGCCTTTAGATAGAGTGCACCCAACTTTTCGGGATCTCGTTCCTCTACGACCTGGTAGTCGTAACCAAGGAGTTCGGAGAAGTGAGTGACAACGTTGTCTTGTGCTCCCACGGTGAGTCCTTCCGCGTTGTTCGACCGGTCGCATGCCCGGACAGCTCCTCTCTGGGCGTCTATCCACACGCGGCGGGCTGTGCGAGGGATCTCACAGGATTCTCACACGGTTCCATTAAGCCATGCGGTCATGGTCGAAGCAAAGCAAACCGCATGTTTTGCGCAGAATTCCCATCATTAGTGGGCGCTCAGTCCTTCATGTAGAAGTCGCATTCGTACCCGTCGGCGTCCAGGGGTAGACCAACGGCCCAGGCGGGTGCCTGGGTCATGAGCGTGACGACCGCGTCTACGTTCGCGGCGCCCAGGGGTTCGTCGATGACGGACTCGTCGTGGATGTGCATGACGATCTTGTGGCCTGCGGCGTCGATGGTGTGCATGGCGTGAACCAGTAGGTCCCGTGCGGTGGCTTGGACGATGTTCTCTGTGAGTTTGCCGCCGTAGGTCTCGACCGGCCCCCACTTCCTCGTTTGGTCGACGCCATCGAATACAATCGAGTCGCGGCCGAACTTGTTCTGCCCGATCCTCGCCCTGGGGTATGCGAGCTCCCGACCAGAAGGCAGGCGGACAAACAAGCAGCCGGATGCGTAGCGCATGCGGATTTTCCCGACCGTGGTGGGCTGGCGGGTGGTGGTGGTCTGTATGGCCGCGGCCTCTATGTCCCACCACAGGGTCACGATGTTTGGGTTTGCTTGACGCCAGGAATCCACCAAGCCGGGCAGATCCTCCTCAACCAGCCCCATGTTGAGAGCCCCCATGTTCTTGAGTGCCCCGATGGATCCGCCGAAGCCGCAGGCAAGTTCGGCGATCTTGCCTTTCTGGCGCAGCTCCGCGTTGGGGCCGTGCTTGGCGACGGGCACGCCGAACATCTGGGTGGCGGACTGGCAGTAAATATCCCCACCCTGCTTGAAGAGCTCCAGCCGCCATGTCTCGCCCGCCAGCCATGCGATGACCCTGGCTTCGATGGCACTGAAGTCGGCAACGATGAACCGGCACCCCCGGCTGGGGATGAAGGCGGTGCGGATCAGTTGGGACAGAATGTCTGGGAGCGGGTCGTAGAGCAGTTCCAGGGCCTGGCTGTCACCCTCACGGAGCAGCTTCCGTGCGGTGACGAGGTCGCTTATGTGGTTGCGGGGCAGGTTCTGGACTTGGACGAGCCTGCCCGCGAAGCGCCCGGTGCGGCCTGCGCCCATGTACTGGATCAGCCCACGGGCGCGCTCATCGCTACCTGCGACCGTGAGCATGGCCTGGTACTTCTTGACTGATGACTTGGCCAGGTCTTGGCGCAGCCGCAGCACATCAGCCACATCCCCGGTAGCGGTGGTGAGGGCTTGTTCGACTTCAGCCTTGGTGAGCGATTTGAGATGGCAGCCACGGGTGGCCAGCCATTCCTTAAGCTGCATCGGACTGTTGGGGTTGTCTAGTCCGGTGAGTTGCTGGGCGCGGTTCAGGCAGGCTTCACGGTGGGCGGTGTCTGCGGTGACCGCGTTGGCGGCGAGCACGGTGTCGATGCGTACCCCGCGATCGTTGATGCGCTGATCCAAGGCGTAGGTCGCCCACTCACTCTCAAGCATCGGGTGCTTCGCGAGGCGATTGCCGAGGGCAACCTCCACGTCAACGTCCATAGCGTTGTAGGAGACGAACTCCATCCACGCCACCGGATCATCACCAGGCCCCACCCTGCCGCCGTCCTTATCGGGGATGGTGAAGCGTCGGATGAGGCGCTTGCCCGCCGGGTCTTTCTGTACATCCAGGCGTAGGGCTTTGGCTACGCCGTCCAGGCTCATCGGCAAGCCGAGTGAGGCGGCCCAGACCATGGTGCAGTGCCACTGGGCGGGATCAAGAAACCCCTCACCCAGTAGGTCCGGGTGGTGGCGGCGTAGGTGGGCGGAGAGGCAGATGCGCTCGAAGGCTGCGTTGAACGCTGACTTCACCACCCCCGCATCCGTGAGGGCCGCCAGGATCTCGTCGGGGATCTGCTCGCCACTTGCCAGGTCGATGACCCGCGCGAGAGCGCCGTCGATGGAGTATCCGAACAGGAGGATCTGGAAGGCGGGGTCTTCGGCGTAACGGTACACGCCAGCCTTCGTCAGGTCCGTGGCGCTAAAGGTCTCGAGGTCGATGCTCAGATGCTTCATCGCGGTCGCTCCCATTGTTGGTGGCTGTGTTCATGGATGTGGCGGAGCGCCAACAGGGGGGTCTGTCAGCACTCCGCCACGAGTGGGTTGGGGTTAGTTTAGGAAGTCGGCCCCGGCACTAAAGGCGGCGAAGTCGTCCGCCGCACTGGTGCGCCCACCACCGAGCGGCTGACCATCACGGAGCTTTTGCACGTTGCCCAGCCCGCAGGCAATACCACGGTTGCCGTTCGTGTTGAACGCGTAGAAGGACAGGCTCACCCGCGCATAGCAGCCCGAGTACACCTCTGTCGGGGACAGGATCGGCTGGAGGCCAGCGTCCACGATCTCCGGGGGCTGGATCGAGTTGGCGTTGACGAAGAAGGACCCCTTGTAGGCCTCGTCGTCACGCTCGAGATCACCGTCGCGCAGCGGCAGCTTGAGGGCTGCCTTGTTGGGGCGCTTACCACCGAACTTGCCAATACCAGCCTCGATCGCGGCGTCGATCGCACGCTCGATCTTGGAGATGGTCTCAGTGTCGGTCTTGGGGATGATCAGGGACACCGAATACTTGGGCTTGGATCCATGAATGGACTGGGGCTCAAAAAGATGCGCGTAGGACAGACGAACTTCGCCGGTAACCACGCGGGTGGGGCTCGTAGTGTTCATGATGGTGACCTCCTTGGTCAGTTGTGGTTGGTGTTGGTGAAATCAGTGGCGGCACTGACGCGCTGCAGCGCTGGCCGCTTGTCGGACTCGGGAACGAGCGTCGGCCGCCCTTCTGGTTTGACGACCAAATCCCCGAGAACGTCTTTGAAAGTGGATCGGCCCATGAGCTTCTCCATGGCAGTGATGCCGATGAGCTTCTTGTCCCAGATATCGGTGTAACCGGCCTGCTTGGCGGCCTCAGCCACCGCAGCCTCATCCGAGTACTTGCGGACTGACCGGCCTGCGACGACCTTGAACCCGGACACCTGAGTGCCGGCCTGGGCTTGGGCTAGTGCCCATGCCTCCACATTCGACGCCCATGCCTTGAGCTCCGGAATCCGCGTGAGGACGCCCGCGACCTCATCCAAGGTGAGCTCGGCGGGTGGTGCGAACTCGTGGCGGGCGAGCGCCAGGTTGGCCTCCGCGCGGGCTCGGCAGGTGGGTGCGATCCGGCAGAACTGACACCAGCCCCCGGCCTTGTACTCACCCCCACCGGCGGCTGCGATAGCGGCGATGGGTGCCACGACCTCCTGGCCCCAGGCGATGAGCTCGCTGGCGGGGAGGCCCCAAGTTTCGATGTTGCCCCGGCGAGGCTGAAAAATGGAGAGCCGCACTTCGGTGATGTCGTACAGGGCACCGAACGCGGCCAGCGCACCCAGCCCATAGAGCTTGAGCTGCGGGTTGTCCACGGCCGAGACCTGCACGCCCATCCCGTACTTCAAATCAATGACGTGTAGCGTGGGCTCAGCAACGATCACACAGTCCCCGGTGCCGAAGCCGCCAGGAGCAACATGCGAGTAGTCCAGGCGCTGCTCAACGAACACCTGCGCATCCGCACACGTCTGACGAACCTCCGCCAGGCGCTCAAGAACGAAGTCCACGTAGTCGCTGGTCAAGGCGTCCATCTCGTCGTCGATCCACTCCGAGGTGGGTCGCTTTGAGCGGCGCTTCAAGGCTCGCAGCAGCTTGTGCTCGGCCAGGGCATGAGCAGCCGTACCCTGCAGCGCGGCATCCGATGGGGCGTCTGCCACGCCCTCTACCGTCTTGGCAGAGGGCGGGCAGTTGAGCCACCGGTGAGCGCTCGAGGCGCTCAGGAGTGCGTGGCTGTCAGGCATTGCGGAGCTCCTCAGCCTTAGCCAGCAGCGCCGGGTACTGGGCCGGGTCCACCTGGGACAGTGCCTCCGCGCCACAGTCTCGGATCAACTGGTGTACCTGCTCCCTGAAGCCCGCCTGCGAGACCTCCACCAGCACGCCCCGGACCTGCTCCAAGGTGACCGTTGCGGTGGGCTCAGGCTCCGGCGTCGAAACAGCAGCGTTCATGGCTGCTGCCTCGCGTTCGGCTTCCTCTTCAAGCTGTGCCCGGAAAGAGGGCTTATCCAGGTGTGAGGCAGCCTGCGGGCGGGCACCGGTGGCTTCGGCGTGGTCTTCAATCGTGGCCCACCCGTCGGCCTCCAGTGCCTGGGCAATCATGGTCACGCCCTCGGCAACACGGTTTAAGCCCGCGATCAACTGGTTACGCAGCTGCATGTTCATGCCTTCTCACCGCCCTCCACTGTCAGGGCCTTGCCGGCTGGGTGGCGAGTGATCGAGGCTGCGAGCTCCTCCAACTCCTCATCCGACAGGGCAGGCTCGGCCTGCTTGGTGCGGGTGATGGTGACACCGTCAACCTCATGGCCAGGAACAATGAGCATGAGGTCTTGCATGGGGCCGAAAAGCCAGTGCATCAGGCGCTCACGCAGACGCATCTTCGCCAAGCTCACATCCGCATCCGGGTCAGGCTGCGGGGAGATGGACAGACGAATGTGACGAGAACTCATGGGTGTACTCCTTGAGAATCCAAGGGAAGGAGCGTGGTGCCGGGAGCGGCTGGGATGCCCTTCCACCCCCAGGGCCAGCAGCAACTTCATTTGATAACCCCCTCGCCCAAGATCTCCTCGAGCTTCTTTGTGGCCTGCTTCTTGATGGCCGCGACGCGAGGCTGGGAGACACCAAGCTTGGCAGCAATCTCGCGCTGCGTGTGCCCCTGCACATGCTCGGCGAACAACACCTTCTGCTGCTGTGGGGGCAGCTGCGCCAGAGCCTGGCGGGCATCGATCTGAGTAGCCCAGGCATCATCGGGGCGTTCATCAGGCTCCGCGCTGGTGTAGACGGTGCCGTTATGACCTGAAGCTGCCTGCAAAGACACATCCCCGGACTCGAGCTCTTCATCGCTGGCATCGACGTGGCCGATAGCCAGGGCGCTGGTGTTGCGGTAATGACGACGCGCCTGGTTGTACTCTCCCTTTCCGAGCTCTTCGAAGATCACCTCAATAGAGCGCGGCTGCACGCTATCCGGATCATCAGAAGCCTCACGGCGCACCCGAAGATCAGACTCAACCATGGTCGCGGCCTCATCGTCAGTCAGCGCGTACGACTCGTAATAGCAAGGGAAGCGTTCACTCCCGTGGCTCTGATCCTCGTAGCGGAGACGGACTGTGATAGTGGGGTTTTCGGCGGCCATGTAGCCCTCCTTTTGGAAGTAAGGAGGGCTTCGCTGAGATGGCGTTGCCGCAGGTTGGGCGAGATGACTGAGTGTGAAAACGGCGGGCACCCACGCCCCAGACGAACTGGAGGTTGTGGGTGCCCGCCGAGCGCTCAGCGAAGCCCATCTGCGACAGAAGGTGCGCGCGATGGAAAGTGACTTGTTGTGTGTGCGGAAGGAGGCCAACCCAACCGCGTAAAGGTTTTAGGGAAGACGGATGGCAGCGGCTGGTCAGCCACCACCCGTCCTGGGGTGTCTACTTCTTGCCCTTACTGGCCCTCTTAGGGGCTCGTTGGGAAAGAGCAGAACCGGCCGCTGTCTTTGCCGCCGAGGATGTGCGCGTATTGCGCAGCACCTTCGATGCGGCGGATGCAGCCCTTGCACTGGTCCTTCGGGAACTCGTCATCCGAGGTCACCTCCCTTCAGCCTTTTGCCGATTAATGCCGAGTCGTGAGGGTCTAGCGATGAAGTGCCCGGGTAAAGTGAGTGTGGAAGATTCCCAATCTTCATGCCCGGAAGCCTCGTCCTTGACCTCACAAATTCAAGGTACGGGGCCAAAGTGGGGCAACGAGGCCCCAAGTGGGGTCGCAAAGTGGGACAACTGGGACAAAATGTGGGACACACTAAGGAGACAGCAATGACGCAGGCTGGGCGCACCCCATTTGGCGTGCTCTGCCAGGCCGTCTACAAACGCGGACGTCCACACCCCAGCAGGCAGGCGTTCGCTACGGCACTGATCAAGGCAACTGGTGCAAGCACGGCCGGTATCTCTGATGACGCCCTGCGCAAGTACTGTTCAGGTACGCGTGCACCGAGCACCGTTGCTTTCCCTGACAAGCTCAACCACGAAACTTTGACAGGGTTTTTCCGTGATTGTGTCGAGCTTCGTGGAAGCACTGACGAGCAACGCAACGCCAGATGCGCCGAGATCGCCAGCAACCTGGAATCACCCATATCTGAGCCGATTGATCGCGAACGCTTCTACCGCGCCTTGGCGATCTACACAGACGACGTTGTCAGGCCCAACAGGCAACTGGCACCTTTTGCGAGTGACTACTCGATCAATCCAGAGATGGTGGCCGAAGCCAGTGAGGAAGCTCTTGCACCTCTGCATCCAGGCGACCACGTCACCAACTTCAGTGACGGTCGTCGTACGCCTCTGGCGCTTAGTACCTACGAGCGTGCCAACTACACGTTCCTGCTGATGAACGACGGCAACCTTGACTGGGCGGGGCGAACTCTGCGCTGTATCAACGCCGACGATGACTGGCTCCGCCCTGATCCACCCACTCTTGAAGTGCCTTTCACTGCGCCTTCCCGAGCACGACGCATCCAGATACCGCTCGTCCTTGCCGCCCAGCACATGGAGGGCAAAGCATGCAGCCGTTGGGTCATGCTCGATGAGCACGGCAACGACTGCTTCCCTAAGAATCCAGATCTTTTCACCATCTCGGCAACGATTACTTTCACGGCAGATGAGGAGGACGCCTCATGAGCGAACCCTGGGTGTCCATGAAAGAAGTACAAAACCATCTCGGGATCGGACGCGATACCGCCCTCGCCTGGATTAACAAGTGGGGACTGCCTGGCTACAAGATCGGACGTGCCTGGAAATTCAAGCTCTCGGAAGTCGATGAGTGGCTACGCTCCAACGCGAATAAGACCGCTAGCACGGAGGAGGGAGCAGATCATGCCTGAGTTGTCCTGGCAGGGTGGACAGGACGTTGTCGCTCATCGCCTAGACGTGCCTGACAGGGAACCGAAACGTCGCCGCTCCTTCGCCACCGATCGCGAACACATTGGCGACACGATTTCCGTACCCCTCAATACTGTCGCGTTTTTATAAGGATGGGTTGCCGGTGACCAGTACACACGAAAGTCCGCTCGCCCTGTCTGTGAAACCAGGCCGTTTCAACCAGGTATTCACGGAGGTTCCTTTCACGACGACGCACCACCTTCCACGAGGCACTCGTGTACGTCTTTTTCACTTGAGCGTCGACACCGGCGAATTCACATACAAAGACCTATGCTCCTTCATCCAGAAGAACGTCAGTAACTACGTATTCTCGCGAGCCCAAATTGCAGGCTACGTTGATACAGACGAAGCCGACATGCTGAGCTGGGATGCCTCCGACCAGTTGCGTGCCCTTGAGGCAGAAGATCCCGACATCCTGGCAAGACAGGATCGTGAGACCTTAGGTCAAATCCTCCTGTACTCATTCCTCGAGTATGTTCTTGGTGCACCCAAAGTGCTCTCCAGATTCGAACTCGACCAGATTCAAGGCGGCAGACATTCGAAGGCCGACGCTCTCCACCTGCTACCTGCGGTTGAAACAGGAGGCGTCAGCCAGTTCGTTCTGGGAGCTTCATACATCGACACTGCACCGCTTACCATCATTGATGGAGCCTTTGACAAGATCGCCAAGATCAAAGCAAACCGGGACAATGAAGTCTCCATCGTCGAACAAACATTGCTCGACAAGGTGTTCGCCCCTAACCAACTCGAGGCGATTGAGAGGCTCATCATTCCTGACCCGGATGGACAGCCGACCTACGACACCAGCTACGGCATCTTCGTCGGCTACTCCCTCGGGCTGCAGCTGGGAGGCACACGGGATACAGCAGCCTACCGCCGAGACCTTGATGCAAAACTGCGAAAAGACTTGATCCAACACATCTCTTACATCGCTGACAAGATCACCGAGTGCGGGTTAGAGCACCACGACTTCCACATCTACACGCTGCCCCTCAATGACGCCCGCGTGGACCCATCCACCATCATGAGCAAGACGCTGCGCAGGAGAAAGCCATGACCGAACCAAGCATGCGTCTAGGCGACCACCTCTACGAGAGGATCGACACCAACGCCTACCTCACCAGCCTCTACGAGGACCTCTTAGTCAACTATGGACTGTGGCGTCTAAACATCAACCTCGACCAGCAACGCACAATCACCGAACAAGATCTCGATGCAGCAATGCGCTTTGCCGACATCCTGTCCAAGTCGACCCACCCGGACAAACGAGACGACCACAAGAACCTCGCTCAGGAACTCGTGACCCTGGCAACGACGCTCTACCCCAACAATCCGCTCGTACAACGCTACGCAGCAACCATCTTCACAACGTTGAGCAACTATCCGGCACTCGCTCAGCTGGACGCAGCTCCCGAACACTCAGCACTTGACGAAGCCTTCGAATCCTTCCAACGCCGATACCTCCAGGTACCCGGAAACACAGGTCTGACGTTCTTTGCTCCACAGAAGGAAGCCTTCGACCGTATCGAAGACGAATCTAATTACAGCTTTTCCGCCCCAACATCGCTCGGAAAATCATTCATTATCCGCAGCTTCATCGAGTCACGTATCAGGTCAGGTGCAGGCGGCAACTACGCGGTGCTCGTGCCGACCAAGGCGTTGATCAACGAAACGCGAAGCAAGCTCATCACCAACCTGACTACCGAGCTCGCCACCCGTAACTATCGCATCGTCACAGCGGGCGGAGACGTCGTGCTCGAAGGCAAACATAACTTCGTCTTCGTGCTCACCCCCGAACGTCTGCTCTACCTCCTCATCAACCGTCCGGACATTGATCTCGACTATGTGTTCATCGATGAGGCTCACAAAATCTCAGCACAAAACCCGCGTGCGGCGTTCTACTATCAGGTCATCGCGATGCTGCAACAGCGCCACCAGCCTCCACGGTTCGTATTCTCATCTCCCAACATTCCCAACCCGGATGTGTTCCTCGAGATGCTCAACGCTGAGCCAGCCGATCCGACGACCGCGATCCGGTATTCGCCCGTCTCCCAGTTCAAGTTCGTCATCGACGTGCCTAACGAAGAAATCCTGATCCATAACCCGAGAACAGGCACCAGCACGCATCTGTGCAAGCTTGCCGTCAAAGATGACGAAGATACGTTGCTCCGGCTCGTCGGGAAACTGTCAAGCCCACGCGCCGCCGGGGAAGAGCCCACTCAGACTCTCGTTTACATCAACTCCAAGGAGCGCGTCGCTACAGCCGCACGGCAATACGCGAGCACCCACTCCCTGCCCATCCTCAACGACCCCGAACTCGAAGAGCTCGCCCGCAGCATGACCAGGGAAATCCAAGACGACTTCTACCTAGCCGACCTTGTACGTAGAGGTGTCGCCTACCACGTGGGCTACCTGCCACCCACCATCAGAGAGAAACTGGAAGACCTCTACCGGCAACGCAAAATCCAGGTGATGTTCAGTACCAGCACACTCCTCGAAGGGGTCAACCTGCCCGCTGATAACCTCATCATCAAGGATCTCAAGAACGGGCGCACAACCCTGAGCGTTGTCGACTTCAAGAACCTCACCGGCAGGGTGGGGCGCATCGAGTACAACCACTACGGCAACGTATTCATCCTCATCGACGAGCCAGACACGCGCACCACCAGCGAGCGCTTACTCAACGAAGATGTGGAGCGCCAGACACTTGCGATTGACACTCTCAGCCGGCAGGAATGCCAACTAATCATCGATCGGCTACTTGAAGGCAAGACTTCATTCCCATCTCAGAGCGACACGAAGAGCAGCACGATGCGCAAATTCGCGCTCGTCCTACTTCGCGAAATCACCAGTGGTCGCCCAGGGCTAACCAGCAGTCGCTTTAGCCAGTACCTCGACGAAGAAACAATCGCCGCGATCAAAGACGCATTCGCCGTCAACCACATCCAACAAGACGACGACATCAACATTTCCGTAGACCAGGCAATCAAGGTTGACGAGTACCTCGAACGCCCCATCGCAAACTCAGTCCCGTCACCCTACCCACCGCATGTCCCTGGCCAATCCTTCGACTACAAGACTGTCCTCGACTTCCTTGAGAGACTCGGCGGCGTATTCGACTGGCCTGTCTACGAGGCTGACACCATCGGCCAGCAGACGAACGGTCGCTACGGCAGACTGCGCTGGTACGCAGTGCTGTTGGTCCAGTGGATGGAAGGAAAAGGGCTACGCCAGATCATCGACAGCTCCATCAACTACAAACTGAAACACGGCGGTACCGTACGTATCGCGTGGAAAGAACATGCTTTTGACGGTTCACGACTACACCGGAATGCGACCTACAACGAAGTGCTCGACGCGATCGAAAGCATCATCCTCTTCCGACTCTCAAACTACTTCCTACGATTCTCTAACGATTTCAAGCGGAAAACCGAGGTCGAACAGTTCCCAAACGACTGGTACGAGTACGTCGAGTACGGCACTGACAACCCCATCACTATTGGTCTACAACGACTGGGATTCAGCCGCGAGTCAGCTGCGTACCTGCGCACCCACGCAGACCGCGGCTACTACACCGTCAACGAGGCCAACCAAGTATTCCTCAACCCACGTATCCTCAACTGCGACAACCCCGAGGTGCGCATGGAGGTAAGGGAAATCCAATACAACGTGCCCGAGTTCATGCTCCTGGATCATTAACGGCAGGTGCCCACTCACTCGGAGACCCACGTTTCGACTTGTACGTACGAAGGTCACACAACGGCTCCAGATCCCCATAGAGGATGTCTAAGCTCCCGGCGCCTCTAACGTTTGGAGTGCTCCGGCTCTTTTCGGTCCGGTTGACTTGAGTGTCTGGTCTGAAGGCCTTGCTTGTGGTGGAGCTAGAAGGATGGACACTGTGAAGAAGCTTTCCAAGCACACTCCTGAGCAGATTGTAGTCAAGTTTGAAGCGGCCAGGAAACTGCGGGGCGAGGAGTGAGCGTGGAAATGACGCCACACCAGATTGGCACGTCTTCATCGACCCTATTTCGTTGGACAGGCGGCGCGCTTAGCCTTGCTATTCCCCGTTCGCGGAACACTGCGCCCGATGTTGACCGAAATCTGTTGCTGGATGATCAGGTAGCATCCTGTGTCACCTTGATACGCTGTATGCATGACAGCGAAGAGACTCCCTAAATTACCAGATCTACTTCAGAGAAAACTATACAAGTCCGGTCAGACACGCGGAGCTACGATACAAGAAATATATCAAAACCGCGTGAAGAGAAACAGTACAGTCCTTATTCCATGGGACTTCTGGTCTCAATGTAAAGATCCGAATGATGGAGTCGGTGCTTATGAGAACGGATATATTGTTCTCATAAATCCCGACTGGTACCTGTCCTGCTCCGATGCGGATGACCTTCTGCGCGCGGAAGGAGTGGCACTAGGAGTAAATGCAATTCTACACTTTGAAAAACGCTCCCAATGGGAGGCCTCTGGTTTGATTCTCGGGGGCCTACTGCCAAACGGGAAAAGAGTGAGCGAACCGACAAGTCGCACCGCTCCAATTGGGGGGACGATTCTAGCGAGGCTCCATAGCACAACAGCACAGGATGGACAGCGCGTTGACATCGGATACAGCACTAAAGATCTCAGAGGTGCTGGAATCCGTGTTTATGAATACGCTTCCGATCGCACTATTGAGACCGCGAAATTACAACTCGAGTCGTATTACTGGCTGGCTGCAGACTCAATAGAAACCTCTGTCGCTAATGGCATGTCTCGTACGGCTGCCGAGACTCGTCGAGAAGCCATTATTGATCAAGCTAGCGCTTGCGGCCTACTAGATTTTCAACGTCTAGTTGACTTAAGAATTTTGAATGAGGAACTACGTCCCGTATGTCCACTCTGCCTGGAGATCATTCCTGCAAGTTTGTTCTACCGTCGTGGAGAGCAGGCAGAGGGGCGTGAAACTTGGGATATCACAATTACAGAAGTAAGCCTCTTTCACATTGAGGAACTTCGTGTAGGGTCGCTTCAGCATCGGCCATACAACCTTGGCTGGGGACATCACTACTGCAATGTCGTAGCAAAAGATGCAGGGATTATCCCGACGCTTGAATGGATGGATCTAGTAGTTTCTAGAAACGCGAACTACCTAACCCAAAATCACTAGAACAGCACCTCATCATGGTCTGATCCATTCAAACCTGCCGGACTCTCGTCAGATCCAGCTTCTTCTGGCCGAGGCCCGTTTGACTTCTGTTCAGCACTTCGTTCGAGAAACTCGAAATCTGAGGCGGCTCGTTCAATCCACTTCTCCTCAATCTCCATGGCGATGGATCTGCGATCCAACGTCAGTGCGGCAACACCAGTGGAACCAGATCCAGCGAAACAGTCAAGGACTACGTCTCCAGGATACGAAGAAGCCCGCACAATATGTTGCAACATGTCCTGCGGCTTCTCGGCTGGATGCTTGCCCTTAAATGGTTTAACACTCGGAAAGTTCCAGACGTCCGTAAATTCGATGTTGCCATTGAGGAACATCGGACGAACAACGTCCTCATAGGGAGGCATAGAGTCAACTCTCCCTGTTCCTTCAATTGCCTCGCAGATCTTTGCATATTGCTCGGCATTAGGAATATTTCTGCCCGCTTCCCAGTTCGCCACCGCGCCGCCGTGATTCACTCTGCCGTAAGCTCCAGTAACTTCGGCTAGGGCATTCATAGACATGCCGGACTGAAGACGCATTTCCCGAAGAAACTCTCCGAGGGGTGAACGACGGTAAGCTTCCCAGTTTCCATATCCACCGTGCTCAAATACGAGAATGCGTTCTGAGTGCGGATACCATGACCTGAGAGCCTCCTTCTTCATCTTCCCTTTCCAGCCGTCATAGCCTGGAAGGTTAGGCTTCGTCCAGGTGATATGTGCGATTGGTCGGAAGAACTTCGAGAATGCGACCTCTAGCCTTGCCGACATCTGCGATGAACAGAATAAATAAATCGTTCCGTTAGGTCGAAGAATCCTCTTCCATTCTTCTGCGTAGTTTGCCATCCAGCGGATGAAATCGACATCTTCTTGGAACGCCTTATCCCCAACGATGTTCGCCTTTTTCGTTGAGTGGTAGGGCGGATCGGTCAGGATCAGGGACACTGAGTCGTCAGGCATTGCTTTGCACAGCGCGAGCGAGTCGCCATGAGCAAGCAGTGCTCTATCTGTGCTGATCTGGAGGCTGTCGGACAGCGCGCTGCGACACGCAGCGAAGCTTTCATCGCGAGAGGGCAGCTTGCCGTAGCGTTCAGTCATTATTCATCCTCCTATTATGGACGCCAATCCTCCCTCCCAGACATACCGTAAGTCAGTGCGTACCTGCAAACTGTCGACGATGGAAGACTGGGCGTGAGGTGGGCCAGGAAGTCTGTGTGAGTCTAAGGCTTCACGGTTTGCTACAATTTGACAGCCCCCTTGTAACGACAGCGCTTCAGGTTGCCGACGGACGGTCGCTAGCGACGTCAAGTTACCGGCGATCTCGTGTCAGTGGCTACGTTGGTGGCACCTGTCGGCGAAGGCTCCTGCGCGCTCAAACCCTACTTTCAAGCTTAGAACTGCTGCGTCACCGATTTCCACGACACCAGTTCTGGAGCTTGTACCTTGGCATTCTGCGCTATTGGCACCAGCACCGCGAAGACGACAGGACCCAATCGCGCATGCCAGAGAACTTGTTAATGTTGGAATGCACTTTGTGACGCTCGTCTAAACCATTTGACGCTAGCAACTTCCGCTTGCTCGGGTGGGTCCAGGAGCCCAACCGAGCCGCTGCATAACCGACCAAATCCAGCGTCTGGATCATCCTGATCGCCACAAGCCCCCGCGCCGCGCAAGCCAGCAGATACAGAAAAAGGCCTGCTACCAGGCCAGTCAAGCAACGAGGGCGAAGCCGCGCACACCGTCATTTTGTATCAACTGGCGCGTACTATGTTTCGAGACAATTGCGTCGAAAGGTTGCGCATCCCAATGGGCTGGGGCAGTGAGGGTATCTCCCAGCGCGATGTCGAAGTTCGAGAAGTTGACGTCGTGTAGGAACATGTTGATGCGACACAAGTTGTATGTCGTAAGGTTAATTTCCTGACCGTAAAATGATCCAACATTTTCGGCACCAAGGATCTTCGCAAATTTAAGGAGCAACGAACCCGATCCTGCACAAGGATCGTATACCCGGCTAACTTTCTTACGCCCATCTGCCGCGATCATTGCCAAAACTTGGGCCACCTCTTGCGGAGTGTAAAACTCACCCCCAGACTTTCCCGCGCTGGAGGCGTACATTTTCATCAAAAATTCATAGGCATCACCGAAAGCATCGATTTTAGCGCTTCCATGATCAAGCGGTAAGTCGCCGATTGATTCCATGATCTTGACAAGTTTCGCATTCCGCTCTGCAACGGTATTACCTAGCTTTGTCGCGTTCACATCCACATCGTCGAATAGCCCACGCAAATCAGACTCAGAGCCGCTCCCTTTAGCGGAATCTTCAATAGAACGGAATGCCTGAGCTAAAGTTTCATTCAGGTTCTCATCGGATGCAGCCCGCGAGCGAACGTTCGTAAACAGATCCGATGGGCGAATAAAAAAGCCCTTGTCTTTGATGATTCCGGCGCGATCACTTTCAGCGACTTCATCGCTCAGAGCTGCGTAATCAAATGCATTCGCTTCATCGACGCTTCCGCCATCGGCCAGAATCGCTTTACGCTCCGAATCATTGACGTACTCTGTCAGATTCTCTGAAATAAAACGATAGAAGAGAAAAACGAGAACATAACTCTTAAAGTCCCAGCCATCAACACTTCCACGCAAATCATTGGCAATACGCCAGATTGTTTTATGGAGCTCCGCTCGTTCTTCTACAGCAGCCATACTTGCCCTCGTTTTCGGCGCGGTCAAAACCACGCGTTCATTTTCATTCGTGATCAGCCTGATACTTCATCGCAGCTAGTGACGGTCGGTTTCTGCAACAGTGCTAGTTTAAAACCTGCATTAGCAACCGAGGCTAGCCACACTAAGAAATCCTCTCCTCTCGACAAACAGCATCCCTGTCCACCTTCGGGGAATGAAAAGTCCACCCCTCGCCAAACGCCCGGTGCAGCAGGAAGCTGGCCCCCGCGAGCGCAAGAGCACAACCCAGTCCCGAATAGAAGAATGCGAAAAACCAGTTGGGGATGAGTCCGGTCAGCCGCAGCCCAAAGCCGAAAGACATCATGAAGGCCATGATCAGGTAGCCCTTGAGGTCTAAGAAGCGCAGGAAGCTCAGGCGTTTACCGTCGAGGCCTCGAATCCTCTGCGCGTTTTTCAGGACGAGCTTGCCGAACATTGCGTGGAAGGCAAAAAATGCGGCGACTGCACCGACAACAAGTGCAACGACAACGCCAACGGCCGCACCACTCATTTCAACAGCCGAACGTAGGCCGATCAGCGCAACGTTCGCTCCTGCAAGCAGCCAAACCACTCCAGCAACGGTAATTAGGTTTTCTTTCTTCATTTTGAGCAGTGTCATCAGCAATCTTTCTTTTCAATCGGGGCCGCAGCGGCGCTTCCAGAAGCAGAACTCTCAGCCACGACCTCGTACAAGCTGGTATCAAGAAGAGCGAAGAGCGTCTCGCAATCAGAGCCCTCCATGAGCGAAGTAAAAATAGCTCCCAGAACGAAAGGACAGAGCTTCTCGGGGCTCAGCGCACCAACCAACCGTGAGCGCACAACCGCGGGATCCGCCTCCAACACATACTGGAGTCCCTGTTCCATGTGGGCCAACATTGGTCCGCGCGCAGCCTCCAAGGCCTCGTGCTCACTGCGGGGAAGGCGGCGCATCTCAGCGAACCAATCAACGTCCATCTCCGCCAAGGCCGCGCCCAAAGCGCCGCGCAATTTCCGCACGTAGTCGACGAAACTCTCACTCCCATCGACCCGACAGCATTCCTCGAAGAGCGCCTGGCCGAAGAATCGAGTGAATACTGCGGCGGTTAGGTCCGCTTTCGTCGGGAAGTACATGTAGACCGAGCCGACGGCGATTCCGCAGGCCGCGGCCAGTTTTCGCACGGAGAGTGCGGAGATTCCTTCGCGCGCAGCAATCGAGTATGCCTGCTCAATCAGCTTGTCTTTATCAATGACCTGTTTGGGCATGGAAATCCCCCTCTCGCCGGTTTCGCTCCATAATGAACAGTGTTCAGTATAGACGCATCCCATCCCACACGACAGGCGAGGAACCCCAAAGTGAGTACTCTCAACCACAAAGAGCACATCATCCAAGCCAACAAACTTTTGCAAGTGCGATCGGGACCTCTGTCATCGCATGCCCGCTGATTATTAGCACTGAGTCCAAGTGCCTTCACAAATAAAGGGCAAACGCAAACTAGCATTAGACCCAGGTATACAAGCGCGTTCAAGGAAGGCCGCTATGGATATGGGTCAATTCACCTCCAACATGACACCCATCGAAAATTCTCTCGGTGACGCTGATGTTGAAACGACTCACTACTGGGTCTATGCACCGGGGAAGGGCGCGAGTATGTGGGAGGATTTCTACAGCCAGGGAGTGATGGGACTTGCCTGGCACGAGCTTGGCGACCTCTCCGCGTACGCAAGCAAAGAAGAGATCCGCCTTACCCTGGTGGCCTCAAGAAGAGGAACAACTAACCCTAGCAACGACGCCTATGGGCTCTGGCAGTTCGTCAACGATCTCAAGCCCGGCGACGTCGTTTTTGCGAAGGGAGGCCGAGGGAAGATCCTCGGGCGCGGCCTCGTCACCGGAGACTACGAATACGACGAATCCCAGGGACACTTCCCCAACCTCCGCAGCGTTGAGTGGACGCACAAGGGAGAGTGGGCAGTTGATCGCATTCTCCCGCTGAAAACACTGACTGACATCACGGATGACACCACCCTTGTCGCAGCTATCGAGACTCTTTTCGAGGTCGAAACCGATGAGCTCATCGACGACCAGCCTGCGATCGAATACCCCGCATATGACAGGGAAGATTTCCTCTCGGAAGTCTTTATGTCCGATCAGCAATACGACACCCTCACCGGGCTACTTCGCGCGAAGAAGAACGTCATTTTGCAAGGTGCACCCGGTGTCGGCAAGACCTTCGCGGCGAAGCGACTCGCGTATTCAATGATGGGCACGAAAGACGCCAAACGCGTCATGATGGTGCAATTCCACCAAAGCTACTCCTACGAAGACTTCATCGAGG
>ERZ773051.495-NODE-495-length-27741-cov-3.916926_pt1 | contig 27741 bp, 20 predicted proteins | sample MGYA00580631_ERZ773051 | MGnify/ENA primary metagenome ERZ773051 (study PRJEB29015, sample SAMEA2738137) | human oral metagenome | biome: human oral; feature: human-associated habitat; material: saliva | place: China | collected 2204 ... | reverse complement strand
TCTGCAGTGTGCAGAAGCATGAAAAACTTCTTTTTGGCCTTTCTGCAGTGTGCAGCAGCATGTTTTTAAGTTTCGTCGGCCGACAACAGCTTGTTTTTATTTTCAGCTTTTAGTCGACCGACGAAGAATTTATTATATGAACTTTCTGTTATATCTTAGTTATCTTCATCCCATGGATTATTGTCAGACACCTCTTCGTCAAAGAAGGGGGCGCGCTTAGCTTGTCCGCCGCCTCCAGGACCCGGGCCAGATGCAATGGGGATAGAAAGACAAATAAAGTTCTCGGAATTTACTGTTAATACTTGTATCGTGGGGTGTATATAAATCCGTTTTTTCATTTTTCAAGTCCTCCTATGATTAGAATTTATAGAATTTTTTGCCATTGACAATATAGATTTGTCCACTTTTGAGCGCATTATAATTTGTGCCGAGCAGACGACCATCAATGGAATAGAATGGATAGCGACCACTCTGGATGTCTGCTTCGGTGCTATGCTCAAGTTGTCGAATTCCAGCTGTTGTGCTGTTGAATTCATCATCCAATACCATAAGGAAACTCTTGGCAGGTACAGCACCCGTAGGACTGGCAATAAAGCAACGGTAAGGGGCAATGTAGTCATTTGTGACGCCGTTTTGTACAGCCCACCATTTGTTGCCATTGAGATAGTAAGCCTTTTTAGTTGATGCGACGGTATTATGTATAAACTCTGTTGTGCCATAGAACTTCCAGTCACCATCAGCAGTTGCTTCTACAGCTGATGATTGTATGTCTGGAGTTACAGGAACAAAAACATTTTGCATTTCGGGCAGGGTATGAGACTGACCATCGGTGATGCGCACGAGATAGGGTGTGTTGGCCTCGAGGCGGGTGCCGAGGGGAACACCCGAGAAACAGAAAGCCTTATCGCTGTTGATGTCAAGGCCTTTCTGGGTGAGAGTGTAGGCCTGCATTCCGGCGGGCAGGTCGGTGGGGTACGGCAGGTAGAGGGTGCTCACGGCCTTGCCTGTAGTGTTGCTGAAAGTGCGGTTGTAGCTGGCTTTCTTGGCCGTGAATGCTTTGGGGGCACGGAACGACAAGTCGTCGCTGATGAGCAGGTTGTCGCAGTAACCATCGGCACGCACGATGTTAGTCTCATCTGCAGTTTGGCTTATGTCACCACCACTCATATCAGGCTTATTTAAACCTCCACAAGGATAAACATCGAAAGTCGCCGGGAGATACATCAAGATTCGACCTCGAAGCACTAAAAACGCATAAAATTGTTGACCATAAGGAGTCCCTTCAAACATAGCACTCGTCAATTGCGTATTGGAAAAATCGTAATATTCAATGTTGTATTCAGAAGACTGCCCAGTAAAGGTTTCACTCCATGATTTTGATGCAGGGCGATAAGTTCCGAAAGCAGCACTTCCTATATAAGAGAGTTGTGAGCCTGCCTCGAAAGAAAGATGCTTGATTCGATGATTTCTGAATGCTTGGCTTTCAATCCTTTGAACGCTGGCAGGGATAATTAAATCATCATAAGCAATATCAGTGGTATTCATGCTAAAAGCTCCTTCCCCTACTACTTTCAGTGTGGGAGGTAAGGTTAGAGAAGTAATACCGCAGGCACTAAATGCGTATCCTGCTATTCGAGTGACCGTGTAAGTATTTGCCCCGACGCTCACCATTGCAGGGATTTTAAGAACACCACCATTATTTAACACATAGCTCGAACCTTGTGTGGTCGATGGTGTTTTGTCTGGCGTTCCCGTAATAGTTGCTTCCGTGCCGTTTACGATGAAGTTGAGGGTAAGGCCTTCGGAAACGACACTGTAGACTGTTTGCGCAGCAGTGCTGTCGGGCAGCAATAACGCTACAAGCAATAAGAAAAGTGTGAATGTTTGTTTCATCTTTTTTATGTGAATTATATTATGAAAACTTTTGTTATTTCCCTCTTTGCGGCTTGACAAAAGGGCATGAAAAAGCGAACAAAGGGAACTTTGAAAAGCCCTTTGTTTATGGGAGATACACCACGCTTCACGCGCGCGTAGGAGAAAAAATTTTAGAGTGTAGTTATTGGCGTGGCGCCAATGAGAGAGAGAGAGAGAGAGAGAGAGAGAGAGAGAGAGAGAGAGAGAGAGTAGCAAATTATTTGGAACTACCAAATTATTGGTGCAAAAAGTTGCAAAGAAATTCAAATTTCCTTGCATGCAGTCCTTGCCTTGATATGATATTGCTAATCTTTTCACGGCGGCAAAGGTATAACAAAGTTCTGAAATAGCAAAATAATCTGAAAAGAAATATTAAAAAGCGCTATGATAAGGGAGAAAACAAAACACCTCTCCTGCTCTTACGTCACCTCTCCCATGTCCTCTTTTGAGGAGAAGGAGAGGTAAATTAAGAAAACGCTCTACTAAACTCTACGCATTGAGGGTGTGTCAATTTAGACACATCTTCCCTTGCGCCACGCAAAAAATAATTGCGCTTTCACTTTTGTTTTCACAATAAAAATCTTATATTTGCAACGTATTTGTTTTATAACAAACGCGAAAGGTTATGAACATAGTTTTAGAAATCAATCACAAGCAAGTAACGACATCGGAACTCATGAAGCAAAGACCAACCTTGCGAACAGGTCTCCTATCGTCAATTGGACTGACGTCTGTAAGGCGATTCGAACGCTATTTGCAAGGTAGCGACAGAGAGGACTTTCAGCGTGATGCAAAGGTTATTGCCAGAGATATGAACATCGCTATGAAACACATCACAAATGGAAGAAAAAAGTAAAAAGGAAACTGAGCGCATGCCTCCTATGAAGGCAGACGAGGATACTCAGACCACAGATCTCAATAAGGTTCTCGACTCCCTCAATACCGAGCAAAGCCATACGATTGTAAAGGCTTTTATGGCTATTGAGTCTGAACGTAGTTTTCAAGGACCACTTCCTGCGCCCGAGGATTTCAAAGCATATGGTGAGGTTATCGCTAATGCCCCCGAGCGTATTCTGGCAATGACAGAGAAACAGGTAGACCATCGTATCAAGACTGAAGGCAATATCATATCGGGTGGACTCATAGAGAGTCGCCGTGGTCAGTGGATGGGCTACTCCATTGTCATTATCCTGATTGCCATGTCTGCATTGCTTGCAATATTGGGTCACGATTGGGTGGCAGGAGGAATGATGACGGCTGCTATTGCCCTTGCCGTTGTCTTTGTCTTGCACCAAAATCCAAAATCAGAGAATGTTGCAGAACAGGAAAAAGATAACTAATTTTCTCTTTCGAGATAATGATATAACATAAGAGGGTGTGTCTAAATTGACACACCCTCAATGTGTAGAGTTTGGTAGAGCGTTTTCTTAATTTGCCTCTCCTACTCCTCAAAGAGAGGACATGGGAGAGGTGTTTTTGTTTGGGGTGTGTTATGGTTCAGGCGTGAGTTCTTTCACTAATTTTCGTGCAAAGGCATTGGGGAAGCCAGGGCGTGAGACGGTGGCCCCGATTCCTGTTTTTGTGCGCACGAATTGTCCCTGCGCATCGGTGGGTTTTATGGCCATGTCGTTATATTTCACGATAAGATGGAAGGCGAGTTGTGTCCATCGTTTGAGCATGTGCTGTGCTTGTTGATTGCTGTAGTCATTGAGTTGTTTGAGTGCAGCTGGCTTGTCTGAAGCATAGAGGGCGCAGGCCTTTTGTTCAACCTCGGCTTGTTGTTTGAAATAATTTTGTTCGAGGCTATCGCGCACCACTTTGAGTTCGGGGAACATCATGCTATAGCGTGGGTATACCATATTGCTGACCCAGTTGCATACCCAGAAGGCGTTTTTCATAGAGAAGGTAACGGCATCAGCTCCTGGGGTGTTATAGCATTCGGGGATGAGGGTGTTGCCACAATAGATTGGGGTATAGACAATCATGTTGCTATCGTCGTTTCCAAACCACAACACGCCACCGATTTCGCGTGGAAGCCATGAGCGCATTTCGCTGACAAAGGAGAAGGCTGTTTGTTGTGTGCTCACGGGTCGTTCGCTAAAATAGGTTTTGCCATCGACCTTAAAGGTGAGTGGTGAGGGTCGATAAGGCATTTGGTAGATTCCTCCGCCAATATTGAGTGAGTCCATGGCCAATGGCGTTCCTTCATAATGGTCGCGCATGGCTGCTTGCACATCTTGCACACTGAGTTTGTGGTTGGGCACTATCCAGAGTGGCATGTCTTCGGCATTGGGATCAATGCCTTCGGCCCAGGGGAGATAGCGCGAAAAGTTGTCAGCGAAGTGGTTGAAGAAGGCCCACACGCGTGCATCACAGAAGCGTCGGCCTGAGAAGTCGGGGCGTGCATAGGTCATTTTCCAGTTAAATTCGTTGTCAGCTCCTTTGAACCATCCTTTGCTTCGTGCGAACGACACTACGTTTTTACTGTAGAGCACATTTTTTTTGTCGTTCATATTGAAGCGTCCGATACGGCTTTGGTTGGCGTGTGCGCAGATAGCGTTGTCGGGGATGCGTTGTGCCACCCACACCACTTTTTTGCTTGCTGGTCCGCATCCCATCATCTCCATTATCCATGCTTCGTTAGGGTCGCAAATGGTGAAGGTTTCGCCCTCGCTGTTATATCCATAGGTTTCTACCAGATTGGTCATCACGCGGATAGCTTCTCGGGCTGTGCGTGAGCGTTGTAGGGCAATATAGATGAGACTGCCATAGTCGAGTATGCCTGTGGAGTCGACCATCTCTTCGCGCCCGCCATACGTGGTTTCGCCAATGGTTACTTGATATTCATTGATGTTTCCGATGACATTGTAGGTTACTGGGGCTTCGGGAATTTCTCCTCGCAATTCATGGGTTTCCCAATTATAAACAGGACGCATTTGCCCTTTTGCATGACGGCCTGCGGGATAGTGGGCTAAGCCAAGGAACATGCCATAGCTATCGGCATTATACGTGCAGATGACACTCCCGTTGACACTTGCCTTCTTGCCTACAATGAAGTTGGTGCAAGCCTCTGAAGAGACTGCATAAAGCATGAGGCCCAAAAGCAGAAAAAGAGTTTTATTGATGTTCATACTGATATATTAAGATAATCTAACATTCAAAAAATTACATATTACATATTACATATTACATTAAGCCCGATATGTTAATGAGAAAATGAGGAATGTATCCTTATTTTTCCTTTTTCGACAAAGGCTTTTCCTCCTATCCATTCAGTCATGGCAGGCTCACCATTGAACGTATAACTGTTCAACACCTCATTGCCACAGACTTCGACAACGGCATGATGCAACGTGTGGCCATCGTCGAAGACGACTTCATGGAAAGCCAGTCGGCGCACGTCATGGTTTGGCATGGCTATCTTGTGCTGGGCTGGCGCTCGGGTATCATGGCGTCGGCAGGAGGAGGCGGTGCCTGACTCTGGTGGTTAGAATCACGCGCGAGGCTATCTGTTTTCATCTTCTCGGTGGGCTTTTCCTTATTAGTGTGCATGCGGAAGAGTTTGACTGCGCTGATAATCATCAGTTTGAGTGTCGTAGTGTTTTCTCCCGGGCTTTGACTGCGGTTGAGCAAGAAGAAGCCGTTGACAGCTTTGATACCTAACCGATTGTCATCATAGATAGTGAGGGTGTTGTGGCCTGCAGATGAGATGTGAATGGTTTGTGAGGCTATGCTATCGTTGTTGAATGTGACCGAAAGCATTGCCACGCCATCACGCATGCCATCTTGATAGATGAAATCGCTGTTAAAGTCGAGCATGAGCTGGTCTCCTTTATGGAAAGACGAGTCGGTTTTGAGACTGAAACTATAAAGGTTGAAGGGCTTTTGCGGGGCAAGCACCATTGAGACTTGGCCGTGCCACACATTTGCCGTGTCGCCTTTGAGCCCTACATTGGCAAAAGCGTCTCCGCCGGCGCCTCCGAGTGCCGAGGCTTCGTCGTTAAAACGCTTGGCAAGGTGCTCGTAAATGGTTTTCAACCGCTCGGTGTGACGCATGTAGTAGACCAGAGACGAATCAAATTGGGCTTGTGTATAGCCATATTTCTCAAGTACGGCTGCATGATATTTGATGATGTTGAGTGAATCATTGCCCGAAGTGCCAGCCATAGCGTCGGCCAAGTGCCAATCATAGAGCATGTCTTCCAGTTCAGATGGCTGTATATATTCCGAGGGAACACCGGGACGGCATCCCACCATGAACATCACGAGGCATCCAACCACCAAGCTTGTGAACGACTTGTGTATCGTGTGCATTTTCATTTTCTCTTGAATGCTCGTTTAATGGTATCCGAGAGCTGTTCCATCTCCTGGCGATAGAACAGGAAAAACAACACTATGCCTACGGAGATACATGCATCTGCAAAGTTGAACACGGGTGAGAAGAAGATGAATTCTTCTCCTCCCTTGAAGGGAACCCACGAGGGATAGGTGGTTACAATCATGGGAAAATAGAACATGTCGACCACCTTGCCTTGCAAGAAGGGGGCATACCCTGTTCCAAAGGGCACAAAGCCGGCCACACTGAAAGGTGTAGAGGCATTGAAGATGAGTCCATAGAACATGGAATCGAGGATGTTTCCCACTGCACCGGCAAGAATCATCGACAACACGACGATGTATCCCGTGGTGTGTTTTTGCTTGAGCACCTGCCGAATATACCATCCGATAGCGGTGATGGCTACAAGACGGAAAAGACTGAGCACCAGTTTATTGAAGAAGGTCATGCCATAGGCCATACCATTGTTTTCGACAAAGCTGATGTAGAACCAATCGGTGATGTGAACAGACTCACCAAGACTGAAATGGGTCTTGACCTCAATCTTAATAACCTGATCTATGAGAAGAATGGCAGTTATCAAGATAAAGGCCAGGACACCATCGGATAAGATTTTGTTTGTTTTCATTTCTTTCTTGCGTTCTTCGATGCCACGCTCAAGGTGGCATGAGGCACGATACGGAGGCGTTCCTTAGGAATCAATTCGCCTGTTATGCGGTCAATTCCATAGGTTTTGTTTTCGATTCTGAGCAAAGCGCCCTCTAAAGCTCTAATGAATTTTTGCTGACGTTGTGACATTTGAATCATTTCTTCTTTGCTTTGGTTGGCACTTCCCTCATCGAGCACCTTGTTATAGGTGGGTGAAGTGTCGTCAATGCCATTGCCGTCTTTGTTCATCAACTGATTCATCAGTGCTGTGTATTCCGTACGAGCAACTTTCAATTTGTCATTAATGATAGAACGGAACTCTTCCAATTCCTCATCTGAGTAACGTGCTTTCTTGTCCATTGGTTATTAAATTTTTAATTATTATAAAGGAAAGAGTTGGTGGCTATAGGAAGTTACTCCCATGGCCACCGATAAGCTCTTTATTAGTTTTTCTCTACAAGGATATTGAGTTTGAAGTCATCAAACTCAGTCTCAACACCCTGATTGTCGGCTATCTTGATGTCGTTGGCCAGCACCTGACTCTTAATCATTTCGCCAAACGACTCTATGGCAGCGTCGGTTTGCACATTCGGAGCCACGGTTACAAGGATGCGATCGGTAATCTCAAGTCCTGTTTCCTTACGCAGATTCTGAATGCGATTAATCAGTTCGCGTGCCATACCTTCGCGTTTCAACTCTTCGGTTAACTCTACCTCGAGTGCCACCGTCAGATTGCCCTCATTGCTCACCAACCAACCAGGAATATCCTCGCTGATAATGTCTACATCAGATGCCTCTACGGTCACCGCCTGGCCCTCTACCTCAAAGCTGATGCTTCCCGAAGTTTCGAGTAAGGCAATTTCGTCTTGGTTGAGTGCATCCATGTGGGCAGCTACAGCCTTCATGAGTTTGCCAAACTTCTTGCCCATGACTCGGAAATTGCACTTGATTTTCTTCACAAGCATGCCCTGGCCTTCTACAAACACGAGTTCCTTCACATTAACCTCATTCTTGATAAGGTCGGCCACGGCCTCTATGTGTTGTTTCTGTTCAGCATCAATGGCAGGAATCATTATCTGAGCCAGTGGCTGACGCACCTTGATGTTTACCTTTCGGCGTAAGGCAAGCGTCATTGAGGTTATCTTCTGTGCCATACCCATTCGAATTTCGAGGTCGGCATCTATTGCCTGCTCATCAGCTACAGGGAAATGGTCGAGATGCACGCTCTCTAACTTGCCTCCCAAGTCGTGATAGAGTTCGTCGGCATAGAATGGAGCAAATGGAGCCATCAATTTAGCCACAGTCATGAGGCAGGTATAAAGTGTCTGATAAGCCGAAAGCTTGTCTTGGCTCATCTCTGTACCCCAGAAACGTTTACGATTCAGACGCACATACCAGTTACTCAAATCGTCGTTCACAAAGGCATCTATCAATCGGCCAGCACGTGTGGGGTCGAAGTTTTCCAATTCGTGCTCAACACCCTTTATCAGAGAGTTGGCTTTGGAGATTATCCAACGGTCAATCTCTGGGCGGTTTTCAAGAGCCACCTGCTTAGCCTCAGGGTCAAAGCCATCGACATTAGCATAGAGGGCAAAGAAACTATATGTATTATATAATGTTCCGAACAACTTACGGCGTGTCTCGTCTACTCCATTCGGGTCGAACTTCAAATTGTCCCAAGGCTCGGAGTTAGTCATCATATAGAAGCGTACAGGGTCGGCTCCATACTTGTCAATCATTTCAAATGGATTGGTGACATTGCCCACATGTTTGCTCATCTTGTTGCCCTTGGCATCAAGCACAAGGCCTGTAGAGATGACATTCTTGAAAGCCACATGATCAAACACCATTGTTGAAATGGCATGCAGGGTGAAGAACCAACCACGTGTTTGGTCTACGCCCTCATTGATGAAGTCGGCAGGATAGTAAGCTGGGGGTACAGGTGTGCCCTCATAGGTAGAGGTGACAAGCTCTCGACGATATTCGACTTCGCTCTTGCCTGTTGCTTTCAGTGCTTCAGGGGCAAGTTCACCTTCAAACGGATAGTGCTGTTGAGCATAAGGCATAGAGCCCGAGTCAAACCAAACGTCAATCAAATCGCTCTCACGCTTCATGGGTTCGCCAGCCTCGTTCACCAGCACGATATCATCTACGTATGGACGATGCAAGTCTACCTTATCATAATTTTCTTTTGAATAGTCTCCTGGAACAAAGCCATTGTCTTTCAGAGGATTGCTCTTCATGACTCCTGCAGCCACACTCTTCTCTACCTCAGCATAGAGTTCTTCTATGCTTCCTATGCACTTCTCATTGCGTTTATCGTCTCGCCAGATAGGAAGAGGAGTTCCCCAGAAACGTGAACGTGAGAGGTTCCAGTCATTCAGATTCTCCAACCAATTGCCGAAACGCCCTGTTCCTGTGCTTTCAGGTTGCCAGCGAACGGTTTTATTGAGTTCTACCATACGCTCTTTCTTTGCCGTGTCTTTGATAAACCAGCTATCGAGCGGATAATATAGAATGGGTTTGTCTGTGCGCCAGCAATGTGGATAGTTGTGCACATGCTTTTCTATCTTGAAAGCCGTGCCCTCCTGCTTCATTTCCATGCAGATGACGATATTCAAGTCTTCATCTTTTTCACAGGCCTTCTTGTCCCAAACTCCATTAGGATTATATTTAGGGTCGTATGAGTTTTTCACATAGTCACCCGCATGATGTCCGTAAGCCTCTTTATCTACACAAGCCTTTATAAAGTTCTTGTCAAGGTCTTCCAATGCATAATATTTACCTTGTAAATCAACCATTGGGCGTGTCTCACCCTGCTGGTTAATCAGATAAAGGGCTGGTATGTTAGCGTCTTTAGCCACTTTAGCATCGTCAGCACCAAAGGTTGGGGCAATATGCACGATACCCGTACCATCTTCGGTAGTAACATAGTCACCCAAGATAACCCGGAAAGCTTCGCTATCCATTTCAACAAACTTATCACGACCATCTTCGCTTGCAAACACCTTGTCGGCATGTGCCTCGGCATAGTCTTTCACAAACGCTGGTGAGAAGTCATCCACTTTCTCACAAGGCTTTACCCAAGGCATGAGCTGACCATAATGAAGTCCTTCTAAGTCCGCACCTTTCATTTGGTCTACAATACGCCAAGGACATTGTTTCTTTTCTTTATCAAAAGCGCCAAGTTCACCCTCTTTTACTTCCTGTTCAGGATTGAGATAAGCACTGACTCGACTCTCTGCCATGATTAGCGTCAGGGGCTGACCATCATAGAGATTATAAGTTTCGATGGCTACATAGTCTATCTTTGGACCTACACAAAGTGCCACGTTAGAAGGCAAAGTCCATGGTGTAGTGGTCCATGCAATGAAATAGGGCTTGCCATGCTTGGTCCATTCTGTCTTAGGGTCTTTAATAAGGAATTGAGCCGTTACAGTTGTATCTTTCACATCACGATAACAGCCCGGCTGGTTCAACTCATGACTTGACAAGCCAGTACCAGCTCCAGGTGAATAGGGTTGAATAGTATAACCTTTATAAAGCAAACCTTTATTATAAAGTTGCTTTAAGAGCCACCAAAGGGTTTCAATGTATTTATTGTCATACGTGATATAAGGATGATCAAGGTCTACAAAATACCCCATCTTTTCCGTAAGCTCACGCCATTCAGCCGTAAACTTCATCACATTCTCACGACATTTCTTATTATAATCCTCGGTTGAGATATACTTTTCAGAATCTTTATTATCAATATCTTTCTTTGTGATTCCAAGTTCTTTTTCCACTCCAAGCTCAACAGGAAGTCCGTGTGTATCCCAGCCCGCCTTGCGGTGAACCTGATACCCCTTCATTGTCTTATAGCGATTGAAGGTGTCTTTGATGGCACGCGCTAAAACGTGATGAATTCCAGGATGCCCATTCGCTGAAGGAGGACCTTCAAAAAATATAAATTGTGGACAACCCTCACGCTCGTCGATTGTTTTATGGAAAATATCATTCTTCTCCCACTCAGCCAATACTTTCTGATTTGTTCTTGTCAGATGAAGACCATCATGTTCGGCAAATTTTTTAGCCATATTCTATAAAAATCTAATTATTGTTACGTAACTTTTTAATGCCCGCAAAGATAATAAAAATTATTAGCAATCCCAAAAAGCACTCATTCTTTTTAAGAATATGACAGCTGAGCCCTAAAATACATAACATATATTTTGTTAATCCCTAAAAACTCACTACTTTTGCAAAGAATTTACACTAATAATTATGAACTGGTTAATCAATCTTTTTACCACTACTGATTCTGTGGCCCACATAGCCATGCTCTATGCAATCGTGATTTCCATAGGCGTACTATTAGGCAAAGTGAAAGTAGGAGGTATTTCTCTCGGTGTGACCTTCGTGCTCTTTGCTGGTATTCTTGCTGGTCACATTGGATTCACTGCACCAACCAACATCCTGAGTTTCATTCAAGATTTTGGACTGATTTTATTTGTATTCTGCATCGGTTTGCAAGTGGGTCCGGGCTTCTTCGAAAGCTTTAAGAAAGGTGGAGTGTCACTCAATCTACTGGCCACAGTAACGATTCTGCTCAATATCGGAGTGATGTTTGCTTGTTATTGGCTTTTCTTTGACACCCAAAATGTCAAAAATCTCCCAATGATGGTCGGAACATTGTATGGAGCCGTAACCAATACCCCTGGACTTGGTGCCGCCAATGAGGCGCTGACAAATGTCTTTGCCCACGGAAACGTACCTGAAATTGCATCGGGATATGCTTGTGCTTACCCACTTGGTGTATTGGGAATTATTGGTGCAACCATTGCAATTCGTTATATCACACGTGTGAAACTTGAGAAGGAAGAGAAACAACTTGCCGAACAAGAAGACGAGAATCCAAAAGCTAAACCCCATCAAATGCACTTGAAAGTAAGCAATGCATACATTGCTGGGCGCTCTTTGTTGGAAATCTCCCAATTCTTGAATCGAGATGTCATCTGTACACGATTACTTCATGATGGGGAGGTGATTATCCCTAACCGAAATACCATCTTCAGCCTTGGAGATGAACTCTTAATTGTTTGTACAGAAGGCGATGCCGAAGCTATCAAGGCTTTTATTGGGCCAGAAATCGACACACCATGGCACACAGAAGCTGAAGCTCAACCGCTCATCAGCCGAAGAATTGTTGTCACCAACCCGGCCATGAATGGTAAGACCTTAGGGAAAATGCACTTCTCAAGTGTCTATGGCGTAAACATTACACGTGTCACACGCCAAGGCATGGACCTCTTTGCAAGTCGTAACCACCGCTTCCAGATAGGTGACCGCATCATGGTAGTAGGTCCTGAAGATAATGTTAACCGCATAGCAGAGATGATGGGCAATAGCACTAAACGCCTCGATGCACCAAACATTGGTACTATCTTTATCGGAATCATTGTGGGCATACTCTTTGGAAGCATCCCTCTTAGTATTCCAGGCATGCCTGTACCTCTCAAACTTGGTATTGCTGGTGGCCCATTGATTATAGCAATCCTCATCGGACGCTTTGGCTATCGGTTCAAACTTGTCACCTATACCACTACATCAGCCAACATGATGCTTCGTGAAATAGGTCTTGTATTGTTCTTAGCCTCCGTAGGAATCAAGGCGGGAGCAGGCTTCTGGGAGACTGTTGTTCAAGGAGATGGCTTAAAATATGTTTATACAGGCTTCCTTATTACTATCATTCCAATTCTTATTGTGGGCACAATCGCACGCTTGTATTATAAGTTCAACTATTTTACAATCATGGGAATGATTTCTGGTTCATATACAGACCCACCAGCACTTGCCTATGCAAATAGCATCTGTACAAGGGAAGCGCCAGCTATTGGCTATTCAACCGTATATCCATTGAGTATGTTCTTGCGTATCTTCACGGCTCAGCTTATTGTGTTGTTCTGTTGTGGAGCATGACATATTGAATTAAAAATTAAAGAAAACAAAGCATAATAGGCCTTATGGAATAACTCCACAAGGCCTATTCTTTTTTATTGTTAAACGCTCTTCTTACAGAAGAATGATTCTTCACATCTAACTATTTCGTCATGAACCAGATTGTGAAGGATTACTCGGATCATGAGTTTCACCATCTATCTCTTCTGTACCTCCATCTCCAAAGGGGTTAACACTGGGGCTAACACTGGGGGTAACACCGGACCCGAATCCTCCATTACCAGCTCCACCAGTTCCTGCCAATAGGCTTGAAGTCCATTCTATTGGTTGTAAAATGGACCATGGTTCAAGATAATTCTTCTTTCTTTTCATCATCATTTTCTTAGTTGAGTATATTATACTTTACGATAAACTATTTCCCGTTAGTCGTCACAATCTTCAAGTTCATCTATAAGATGTTGGCTAAAGATAGTCCTTCTTACGCATAGAACCAAATAAAACAGAAAAACCAACGAATTAAAAGGAGAATATGAACACTATTTCTAAATATCCTCTATAAAATCAAGGCATAAAGATAATCAGCCAACAAAGAACATCTCATTCTTTTATCTCAACATCCCTCTCCTACTTTAAGAATCTCAAAGTGCTCTACCCTGCATGCTCAATCCAATCTTGCTTTTGTTCCTCTACCGCCGAAGAAGATGTCCTTTATTTCTAAAACAAGGCAAATAAAACCATTATCTCAGCCACTTTACATTGAAAAATGACTGAGATAATGGTATAAAATGGGCCATTTCAGAAGATGATTCAGAACTTATTGATTCACAAACGGTTTACACTTACAACACAAAGTCTTTATCGCTTAGAATACATTCCAAAGAGCCCCATGTCAAACGAGAACTTATTAAAGCGTCAATTCAACAACATAATCAATATCGGTAGGTGTTGTTCCCAAATCAAGCGTAATTCCCTCACGACCTTTTATGTATTTGATTTGCTTGCCTGTTGCATATTCTTTGGCTGACTTCACTTGGTGTTTGCCAAGCGGAATAAACAGACTTGCATCTTGACAATTTAAGATATGAATATAAAGTTTATTGTCCCGTTGCGTACTTACTCCCCAATCGTGTGGTGCAACAATTCCTCCGCGTGTTCCATAGATAGTGTTTCCATACTTATCCATCCACTTTCCAATGGCTTTTAGTCGGTCGAGTGCAAGCGAAGGAAGTGCTCCACCGGGTTCAGGACCTATATTAAGCAATAAGTTTGCATTCTTTCCAGCTGCCCTAACCAGCATTTGTATTAACTCTTTCGGACTCTTATAGTTATTATCCGTTATCGAATAGCCCCAATGGTCATTAATGGTTTGGCAAGATTCAAGCGGTAATCTACTTATGCTTTGCCCTGAAAGACCTGCCTTATTCTCGCCAGGAAGATCACGTTCGAATATCTGAATATCTTCTCCCGGATATGGAGTCTGATGATGATTATTGCCTATCAAACACTGAGGTTGAAGCTTATGAATCAACGCATATTGTTTAGTCAGTTCCCAATCAAAAGGCTTTGGGTCGCTGTCATGGTCCCACCAACCATCAAACCAGATTGCTCCCACCGGACCATAATGTGTGAGCAATTCGGTGAGTTGAGTGTTCATAAAGTTATAATAACTTGCCCAGTTGGCCTTTTCCTTAGGCCTTCCCGTACCAAGTCCTGTTCTTCCCTGAGGATAATCCTCTCTTCCCCAATCCAAATGTGAATAATAAAGGTGAAGCTTTATCCCATGACGATGGCATGCATCGGCAAGTTCTTTGATGATATCACGCTTAAATGGCGTACCATCTACCACATTATACTTGCCTGTTGCAGTCTTAAACAGTGAGAATCCATCATGATGACGTGTGGTAATCGTGATATATTTTGCCCCAGAGGCCTTGATTTCCTTTACCCATTCATCAGCATCAAAGGCCGAAGGATAAAAGGTTTCGGCCAACTTTGGATATTCTTTATAATGAATATCTTTGTTTGTCATCACCCATTCGCCTACTCCCATCATGGAATATAAGCCCCAATGCAAGAAGATTCCAAACTTTTCGTCTTGAAACTCTTTACGTGCTTTGAGGTTTTCAGCTGTTGGATGATAGGTTTCTTGTGCATTTCCAAGCGCACAAGCCATTAACATCACAATAGAAATAAATGTTTTTTTCATGTTTGAATGCATTGTTTAGATTGATATCTGCAAAGATAATGAAACTTCTGAAGAGTTGTATCAAAAAATGGAATGAATGTTTTTTCTTGACGGAAAGAAAGAAAAGTTTTATAAGATTTCACCAATCTTATCGTTGAATTACACCGCTTTAAATAACAATAGATAAGAAGGAATAGAGCCTTTTAGGAAGAATAAACACTTGAAACGTCCATAAATTAAAGCGTATTGTGCAATCGTTTGTCATTCACTTTCACTTGAAAGTTAAGAAAAAAAGCCTCTATACAAAAAATAGAACAAAATTATTTGGTGAATCATTTTTTATTTTATATTTTTGAACCCGATAATAACATGAACAAAATTCGAATCAAAGCATGATGCACCTTTAATGAAGTTTCTTTGTGGATTGAATGGATGAATAAACTTACATGATTATCATTCGTTTGCCAACTGACAGAAACATAACCATGAAGATTTGTTGAAGCTTTGTTTTCCATTGTACTCTTCCATAGACATTACGATGGAAACATTACTGATAAGAAGATGATTACCGACACAAAACGGATGAAAGTCCTCTACCCAAACAATCCAAAATCTACACGAAGAACAAATTGTTTTCGTGTAATCTCCCCATGAAAATATTCACTAAAGTCTTATACTATGACATCAAACTTATGTATCAATCGTCTGATTCTCGCTTTGACATTATGTGGTGGACTACCCTTTACGTCAAAAGCAGAACTCAATTATTCAGACAAAGCCATCGTTCAACAATCAACAATCAAAGTAAAAGGAACCGTTGTTGACGAGCAAGGCGAATCAATTATTGGCGCAACAGTAATACAACAAGGCACAAAGAATGGTACTATCACTGATTTGGATGGGAAATTTGTGCTTGATGTGCCTGAAGGTAGCCATCTGGTAGTGTCTTTTATCGGCTATACCAACAGTATTGTGAGTGCAAAGCCATCGATGACAATTACACTTCACAGCAACATTTCAGACTTAAATGAAGTTGTTGTCGTAGGTTATGGCATTCAAAAGAAAGTAGATGTAGTGGGATCTATATCTACTGTGAACAGCAAACAATTGGAATCACGTGGTGTTTCAAATGTTTCAAACATGCTTACGGGCCACCTTTCAGGAGTAACGATTACCCAAAGAAGTGGTAATCCTGGTAAAGATGAGGCCTCTATCCGCGTGCGTGGTGTCGGCTCTTTTGGTGCAACCCCCGAACCTTTAATCTTGATTGACGGACTTCCCGGTAGTTGGAGTGATTTGACCCCATCGGATATAGAGAATATCTCGGTATTAAAAGATGCCTCGTCTGCAGCTATCTATGGTTCACGTGCAGCCAATGGTGTAATCCTTGTGACGACCAAAGGAGGTAAAGACGGACGCACACGTGTATCGTATAATGGTTCTATGGGGCTGAGTAAAGCCTTCTCATTGCCTGAGTTCGCTCACTCCTATGAATATGCCACCTATTATAATATGGCCATAGGAAAGAACACCTATACTGACGAGATGATACAAAAGTTTAAGGATGGTAGCGATCCAGACAATTATGCCGATGAAAACTATTTGGAAAAATTATTGGGTGGCACAGCCTTTCAAACGAAACATGAACTCAATGTCAGTGGAGGAAATGGCCGAGTGCAGTATATGGCCTCATTGGGATATATGAGACAAAATGGTTTAGTGCCTCATAACTACTATAACAACTACCAAGGTCGACTGAATCTAAACGCTGAAATCACCAAACGATTGAAACTCAACATTCGCCTAAGTGGGAATATTGCAGATCGTCATGAGCCTTCAACTCCCGGAGCACTCGACCTTTCAGGTGTAACCTCTATTATTCAACAGGCTGTTCGTTACCCAGGATTAACACCTACATACATGTCGGATGGAAGTCTTGGTTTAGGTCCGAAACTTCAAGGAACACCAATATCATGGGCTGAATGTGCTTCATTCTATCGTACAGATGACAATCGTTTCAAAGCCAATGCAGAGTTAGCATACACGCCTTTGAAGGGTCTGACACTCAAATGTGTAGGCGGTTACCATTATGGAGCATCGAACAATTATGATTATCGCTGTAACATGACCTTAGGAGATGGCCGAGGAACAGGTCCTTCCTCACTCACAGAGCAGATGACATTGACTGTTTATAAGACATTCCAGCTATTGGCCAACTACAACATTCAAATCAAAAAACATGATATTATGGCTTTAGCCGGCTATGCATGGGAGGATGAACGCTCACGCAATCTATCGGGTTATCGCAATAAATTCCCGTCAGATGAAACCCCATATTTAGACGCTGGTGGAGCAGACGGACAGCTGAATGGAGGTGGAGGCTATGATTGGGCCATGCAATCCCTTTTTGGACGCATCGTATATAATTATGATCAACGCTATCTTTTTGAAACAACGGCACGCTATGATGGTTCTTCTCGTTTCCCCACAGGCAATAAATATGCCTTCTTCCCTTCGGTAGCTGTAGGATGGAGAGTATCTGAAGAATCATTCTGGAAATCGGCTCCCTCACTTCATTTCTTCTCAAACTTAAAGCTAAGAGCCTCACATGGTGTACTTGGAAATAACAACATTGGAAACTATCCTTATCAGTCTGTGTATAAGTTAGGTTCAAAACAGAACTATGTTTTCGGAGGAGTTTATACACAAGGAGCCGCTGTCACAACCTATGTAGACCCAACATTGAAATGGGAACGTACGAAAACAACCGATTTCGGCATTGAAACGGGATTCTTCAAGAATACATTAACGTTCAACGCAACATACTTCTATCGTAAGACAATGGATATCCTCTATAAGCCAGCAGCAAGTTATTCGGCCATATTCGGACTTGCAGTGTCTCAGGTTAACACTGGAGAATTGGAGAATAAAGGCTGGGAATTTGAGATAGGATATCAGAACCATTACAAGAAACTCCAATATCATGTGAATGGAAACCTGTCGATTATCAAGAACAAAGTACTCACCTTGGGTATGGGAAACGTTCAACAAACCAACGGAATGGTAGGTAATGGTAGCGACTTATTTATAGGATATCCAATGGATATGTTCTATGGCTATAAGACAGATGGTGTGTTTTTGAACGATAATGAAGTTACATCATGGTATGACCAGACAGCCATAGCAAAAGGAAGTCGTGCGGGTGACCTTCGATTTGTAGATGTTACGGGAGACAATAAGGTGACAAATGCAGATAAAGTTTACTTGGGTTCACGCATTCCTAAATACACATTCGGACTCAATCTGGGCTTAGCATATTCAGGAATAGACTTTAGTATGTTGATTCAAGGTGTTGCTGGGGTGAAAGGTTTGTTGACAAGTTATGCCGGTCTTGCTTTCAATCAAGAAGGCAACATACAACGTTGGCAGATGAAAGAGAACTGGAACGTACAACAAGACAACCGATATCCGGGATATCCTCGATTGGAAGTCACATCAGGTTCAGGCAGTCCTAACACCCAACTTTCCGATTTCTGGGTGCAGAATGCATCATTTGTAAAGGTCAGAAATATACAAGTGGGCTACACTATTCCACAAAATCAGACAAAGAAATGGGGCGTCTCTAACGCTCGTGTCTATCTATCGTTAGACAATCCTATTTCAATTGATCATTATAAAAAAGGCTGGGATCCAGAAAACACCAAAAACAATGGTACCTATTATCCTGTAATGTCCACTTATACCTTAGGTTTAACGTTAAGTTTTTAAGTATGAAAAAGTTATTTATAAAATCAATATCGAACTATCTCCCCACTGCTGTTCTGACTTCATTCTTATTCATGTCATGCAGTTTGGACCGTTCTCCATTAACAGACTTGCCTGAAAAGACATTCTGGAACAATTCAAAGAATGCCCCGCTTTCCTTGACATCACTCTACCGAGGTCCCATTACTAATGGTGTGGAATTTACTCCTTCAGACTTCTGGTCGTATGCAGGTTTACTCTACATGGAGCATCTTTCAGACAATGGTTTTGACCGAAGAGGAGAGAACAATGCCTATTTCCAAATCTCAAGTGGAAAGTTAGAGAATGCCAATAGGTTTATAAAACTATATTGGGATGCGGCATATAAGCGTATCGAAATGTGTAATCGCTTTCTTGAGGGTATTCAAAAACAGCCCGACAATGCTTCAAAGAAACGAATGATTGCAGAGGCTCGATTCCTTAGAGCAACACAATATCACTACTTAGCGAGCTACTTTAAAGATGTTCCTTTGGTGACAACTTTGCTATCAGGTGAAGAGGCAAACCAAGTAAAGAAGGAAAAACAAAATGTCATTCTATCGTGGTGCATTGACGAATTCAAGGCTGCAGCTAACGATCTTCCACGCTATAAAGATATTACCTCAAGCGAAACGGGCAGAGCATGTAAGCAAGCTGCTTTAGCCTTCATGGGTAGAACATGCATGCTTTTGAAGCAATGGCAAGAAGGAGCACAGGCTTATCGTGAGATTATTGACTTAGGAGATAATGACATTGCCCCAAATTATCGTGCCTTGTTCTTACCAAATACAGGAGTAAATAATAAAGAGAACATTTTCTACATCGCCTACTTAGCAAACTATTTCGGCTCAGGACTTCCACAACATCTATTGTCTGCAAAAGATGGAGGATGGAGTTCTTCAAATCCATCAGGTGGACTTTTCGAAGCTTATGAATTCACAGATGGAACTCCTTTCAGCTATGATGATTCGCGCTTTGATCCCAATGACTTAGGTAAGAATCGTGATCCACGCTTAGATTATACCATATATTATAATGGAAGCATGTTTAAAGGAACTGTCTATCGTTCAAGTCCAGATTATCAAGCTTCACTGAAACAACGCTTAGACTATTCTTCAGAAGCTTCAAAAACTGGTTTTATGTGGAGAAAATACTTTGATGAAAACCCGATAGAAGATATCACAAGCTATAGTGCAGTAACTCCAATTATACGTTATGCCGAGGTATTGTTGAGCTATTTAGAATGTATGTTGGAGAGCAATCAACCAATTACCCAAGCACTTTTGGATCAAACTATCAATAAAGTTCGTGGCAGAGCCGACGTACACATGCCTGGAATACATGAACTAAACCCTGATAGACTCCGAGAAATCATACGACATGAACGCCGTATAGAACTGGCTTATGAAGGCATACGCTATTGGGACTTGTTGAGATGGCACATTGCACACGAAGTCTTAAACGGCAAAATATGGGGTGCCCCCTATCCAAATTCAACACAGTATGCTACAGCAACAAAAGAGGTAGACCCTACAGGACACTGTCGCTGGTACGTAGGGAAAAGAGAATTCCGTAATCCTCAAGACTATACTTGGCCTATTCCATTAGCTGAACAAAACATAAATCCTAACTTAAGAGAAAACTCTAATTAAAACATAAACAATGAGAAAGAATCTTTTCACCTTTGCTTTACTTGGTTCTGCAGCTACACTACCAATGCAAAGTATTGCAAAACAAAAAACAGAGCAAAATAAAAAAGACAAACTACCTAATGTGATTGTCATCTTAGCTGACGACCTCGGCTATGGAGATTTACAGTGTTATGGAGCCAAAGGTGTAGAAACCCCGAATATAAACCGCCTTGCACGCAATGGCATCCAATTCACAAATGGACATGCAATCGCAGCAACCAGTACTCCCTCACGCTATTCTCTGCTCACAGGCGAATATGCATGGCGACGCAATGATACAGACATCGCTGCTGGAAATGCAAGCATGATTATCCATCCCGAGCAATTTACAATGGCCGATATGTTTAGAAGTCGTGGCTATACTACAGCCGCAATAGGTAAATGGCACTTAGGATTGGGGAGTGAAGCAGGCGAACAAGACTGGAATGCTCCATTGCCAACAGCACTCCAAGACATTGGCTTTGATTATTATTATATCATGGCTGCAACTGCCGACCGAGTGCCTTGTGTGTTTATTGAAAACGGAAATGTGGCCAACTATGACCCGGAACATCCAATTTTTGTCAGCTATAAGCAGAACTTCGAGGGTGAACCGACTGGAAGTTCTAATCCAGAACTGCTCTACAATCAACGTTCAAGTCATGGGCACGATATGTCAATTGTCAACGGAATTGGACGAATCGGATATATGAAAGGTGGCGGAAAAGCACTATGGAAAGATGAAAACATTGCCGACTCTATCGTAAGTCATGCCGTAAACTTTATAAAAGCAAACCGCAATAAACCTTTCATGATGTACTTTGCCACCAATGATGTGCATGTTCCTCGCTTCCCTCATGCCCGTTTCCGCGGTAAGAGTAATATGGGACTACGCGGTGATGCTATCGTACAATTCGATTGGTCAGTAGGCGAAATCATGAAGACCTTGTCTCAACTTGGCATTGCAGACAACACACTTATTATTCTTACAAGTGATAATGGGCCTGTTGTTGACGATGGTTATGATGATCAAGCTGAAGAAATGCTTCATGGACATAAGCCCGCCGGGCCTTTCAGAGGGAATAAATACAGTGCTTTTGAAGGCGGAACAGCTGTTCCCCTCATCGTAAGTTGGCCCAACAAAGTAGCTCGTGGCAAACAATCCAATGCACTACTAAGCCAAATTGATTTATTCTCTTCATTGGGGTCATTGATTGGAGCAAAACTTCCGAAAGGCAGTGCACCAGACAGTCATAACTATCTTCCTACGTTCTTAGGTACTAATGATAAAGGACGCGACTATGTTATCGGCGAATCTAACGTGCATGTTTTATCGGTTCTCACACCACATTGGCGCTATATAGAGCCTCATGATGGGCCGAAAATGATTACATGGGGACCTAAAATTGAAACAGGTAATTCCCCTACTCCACAACTTTACGATATGACTTCAAACAAATATGAGAAAGACAATGTAGCACTTCAACATCCTGAAGAGGTATTTAAGCTACAACGCATCTTACAAAAAGAACGTTTGGGACATTAAAACTTCAGAAAATAAGTTGTACTATACCTCTTAACTCCTCCATAAAAGAAATTTATCCGGAGGAATAAAGACAATTAATAGTACAACTTATTTAATAATTAATACAAACTCAATTATAAAAGAATCCCGAATAAAACAAATAAAGCAAGATCTAATGAAACACTTATTACTTGGATTAATGCTGTTGTTTTGTGTAAGTGCAAAAGGCATTAAAGTAACCCATGGACCATGGATTTGTGACATGGATAGCACAGGAGTCACTATTGTTTGGGTGACAGATGTTCCTGGAATATCCTACGTGGAAATGGCAACAGACTCCACCGATCACTTTTATAGCAAGACACGCAAACGCTATTACGCCGCAGAAGCAGGCAGAAGAATACTTACTGATAGCGTTCATTGTGTTCGAATAAGAGGCCTAAAACCTGATTCTAAATATCGTTATCGGGTAGTTACACAAGCATTGAAAGATTGGTGCAACGACGATTGGGTTACTTTGGGTGGACTAGCATGGTCTGATGTCTGGAAAAAGAAGCCTTATGAGTTTAAGACTTATCCTGTAAAGCCACGAGAAATCACCTTTCTGGTATTGAATGATATACATGAGCGTCCGCAGTTTATGAAGGAGTTATGCAAGAATGTAGATCTAAAGAAACTTGATTTCGTACTACTCAACGGTGATATGTCGAACCGCATAAGGAGTCAAAAGCATATCATGGATGCATATTTGGACACATGTGTGAGCATGTTTGCAACCGACGTACCCTTATTCTTTAATCGAGGGAATCATGAACTCCGTGGGGAGTTTGCCGATTATCTCAACCGCTATTTCCCCACGAACAATGGTAAATACTATCGGCTTCAGCATGTAGCAGGTGTGGATTTTCTATTTATAGACTCAGGAGAAGACAAGCCCGACGCTGACCTTGAGTATTGCGGCATCGTTGAATGTGATCAATATCGTGAAGAACAAGAACGTTGGTTGCGCAGTCTGCAAGAAGAGAAGAAGATTGGAAAGTATCCCGTTGTAGTATTCTCTCACATGCCACCTACGCTGAAAAACTGGCATGGACCTCTTCACATGCAGGAGACCTTGACGCCAGAACTCAATAAGATGAATGTTTCGGTTATGCTTTCAGGTCATCTACACAGGTTCGATTATCAGGAACCCAACGAGGTTATAAACTTCCCCAACCTCGTAAACAGCAACAACACCTATCTGCTTTGTCACATTGCAAACGGAAGAATGGAAGTAGATTATGTAGGACTTACAAACAAGGAAAAGAAACACTTCACATTTCCATTAAAATAAACCGACAATGTCAAAAGAGATGCATCAAACAAAAGCAATGATGCATCTCTTTTCTTTTATGCGGAAATAAACTCACGAAAAGCTGCTTCCTTGATATGATTGAATCATCTACAAAGAAGAAGCCTCGGAAACTCAAACGAAGTTTGTCATTTCCAAGGCCTCTTTTTTTATAATCTTATGTTGTCGAAATTACTCTTCAACTACACTGAAATCTTCTTTAGTTACACCACATGTTGGGCAAACCCAATCATCTGGAATATCCTCAAATGCTGTTCCTGCTGCTATACCGCTATCAGGATCACCTACTGCTGGGTCATAAACATACCCACAAACATCGCATACATACTTTTTCATAATCGTCTTTGTTAATTAATAAATTAAATTATTTTGTTGCTTTAGCAAAAGCTTTTCCATATTCTCGACACGCTGCAAGTGCCTCTTCATCTGGCACCCACAAGGTCTTAAATCCTTCATCTACAAGTTCAAAACCGCCTTCTTTCAAATGCTCACTGATGAGTTTTGGTGCATCACCACTCCATCCGTATGAACCGAAAGCTGCAGCCTTCTTATTCTTAAATTTCAAACCGCGAGCCATTTCAAGAATACCCGCAATCGCATAAGAATAGCCATAATTGATGGTTGGAGAACCTACAAGCACAGCTTTAGACTGGAACATCTCTGTGAGAATATCATTTTTATCTTCTTTTGCTGCATTATAAAGTTTCACCGTCACATTGCTGTCCTCACTCAGAATTCCCTCTGTGATTGCCTCTGCCATCTTACGCGTAGACTGCCACATCGTGTCGTAAACTATTGTAATCTGGTTTTCTTGATAAGCTTCACACCATGCCTGATACTTCTCAATAATCTGCATGGGGTTATTCTTCCACATCACACCATGGCTGGGGCAAATCATCTTGATTGAAAGATTCATACCAACAAGTTCCTTCATCTTTCGGCTTGCCATCGGACTATAAGTGTTGATGATATTTGCATAATATTTCTCTGCCTCCCACATTAAGTCATCTTGCTTAACAAGATCGTTATAGAGAGACTCTGTTGCGAAATGCTGACCGAAAACATCATTTGAGAACAAGATTTCTTCGCCTGAAAGATAGCTCATCATCGTGTCAGGCCAGTGCAACATCGGTGCTTCGATGAATGTGAGGGTTGACTCACCTAAATCAAGCGTATCACCCGTCTTTACATTCACATAATTCCAATCTTGATGATAGTGACCACGAAGAATGGCCTCACCCTTCTTTGTACAATAAATTGGAGTGCCTGGAATCTCACGCAAAAGTTCAGGAAGTGCACCGCTATGGTCAATTTCATTGTGATTCATCACGATATAATCAATCTCCTTAAGATCAATCTCTCGCTTCAATCGTGCCACAAACTCTTTATCATAGGGTTGCCACACCGTATCCATCAACACGGTCTTCTTATCTCGAATAAGGAAGGCATTATAGCTTGAGCCATGTTCCGTAGAAAGCTCATCGCCATGAAATCGCATTAATTCCCAATCAATCTTTCCTACCCAGGTTACTTTATCTGTTATCTTTTTTGCCATGATAATTAAGTATAAATAGTTGGTGGAGCAAAGGTAATAATTATTCTCTTTCAGCCCAAAAATATACTGCCCTTTTTTTGTTTTTTATGAAAAAGGAAGGGGTTATAAATGTTTGTCTATCAGCCGATAGACTGCATGATTGATTGCTGTCGGTTTTTCAATTAAATTTTCAGCTCTCTTCTGGATATTCATAATAGATAATGGGGGAAACGTTTGTATTCCCCATTTTTTATGTGTCAGCGAATAGGTGTAATCTCAAAATTCCATTTAGTAGGTGGTCGGGAATGAAATTCCACCCTGGGTCGCACATTCCGTGAGTGGTCGGGAATGAAATTCCACCATGGGTCGCGCATTCCGTGAGTGGTTGGGAATGGAATTCCACCCTGGGTTGCGCACTCCGTGACTGGTTGTGAATGAGATTCCACCCTGGGTCGCGCATTTCGTGAGTGGTTGGGGACGGAATTCCACCTTGGGGTTTGCGGTTCTGGGTAAAAATAGATAAAAATGTTTGACGGTTTGGCGAATTTGTACTAATTTTGAGACGATAAAACAATCTCTAACCCTTAATTTGAATGCTTATGGAGAAAATCAATGCTATCAGTTTGAAGAAGCTCAACAACGCTGAGTATGCCTATTTCGCTCAGCAAGTGAGTAACCTCATTCACGAAGGTACAGCCGAGAAACTGCACGTCAGCGCCGCAACGCTGACTGCTTTCGATGCCAATCTGAAATTGCTGACCGACATCGTGGCGCAGAGCCGCATTTCGGACGAGACCGCCGATATTGTGGCGGTGGACAAGGAGGCCGACGACCTGATAACCTACATTCTTTCGGCCATCCGCAGTGCCAAGCAGAGCCCCGTTGCCGCACAGAAAGCTGCTGCCACCACGCTCTACAATGCCACCAAGCCATACGCCGGCATCCAGCAGATGGCGCAGCGGCAGGAGGTGCAGCAGGCACGCGGTCTGCTCGCCGACCTTGCCAAGCCCGACCTCAAGGCGCACGTTCAGACGCTTGCCCTCCAGCCCGCCGTTGACCAGTTGAAGACGACCGTCGACCGCTATGCCTCGCTGCTCGAAAGCCGCTCCGCATCGCAGGTGGCTGCCAATCTCGGTGCAGCCAAGCCTGTACGTGAAAAGATGAACGACGAATACGATGAGATGACCACCGTGGCCTTTGCTTTCAGCATCGCCGCACCGGCAGCCGAACTCACGACGTTTATCACGAAGCTCAATAAACTCATCGACGACACCAACACCGCCTACAATCAGAGTCGTGCGCAGATGAAAGTCACCAAAAGCACGACATCGGGCGGAAAGAAGTCCGAAGAAGTAAAGCGCGTGGAATCGCTCATCGCCGCCTATGAGCAGGGTGCCCACATCACGCCGGGCGTGATGAAGTTCACAGGCCTTGCTGCCGGCACAGGCTCGGAACGTGCCTACAAGATGGTGACCGACGATGTGGACAATCCCTTCTGGGTGCGTATCGCGGATGGCAAACTCGTGGATGTGGAGTTTAAGATTCAGCCTGGAGAGCCGGGAGGGCTGACGGTGGAGAAGCTGAAGTAACACGGCTTCCTATTGAAGTTCATTAAAAAAAATCCCGACGAAAGATTTGATGTCCTTGCGTCGGGATTTCTACATCCGCTTGAATTGTTTAATCATGGAGTATACTAGAAATGAGAATGAAAATGTTAATTTTAATTGGCTTCATCACCGTAAGTTGTACATCAGCACCTAACAAGAAGTGTATTGTACAAAAAAATCAAGTAAGAGTCATAAAAACAGAGAAATCTACAGCATTCAAGTATTTACAAGGTATTTGGATAATACCACATGCAGCTGATATACGAATTGTTTTCAAAAATGACTCTACTTTTGAGTTTCATGATTATAACTCAATCAAAGATTCTATAGAGATTTTAAAAGGTATATATGTATTAAATAATGATCAACTTACACTTAGATATACTGATAGACCTCAACAGAAGTTTATCTATCACTTTGGCAGATATGAGGACGAGCGTTATATTAGAAAAGGAAAGTACTATTTTGTAAAACATACACACTTTATAGGACACTACCGCAAAAAGAGAAAATAAGCACTTCTGTGAACGACATAAGCACGAAAAAAGCATGGCAAAGAGGTTGCCATGCCTTCTTGGTCAGTTATAATTCTATAAACAGCCTTACAATGATGCTATGGCTGCACTATTAATCCATCCATAAACCATGCTGCACACGCCAAAGAGCAGAATACCTGTGGTGCAAATTGCTAATGCAAGCTTTGTACTTGAAGCACTCTTGAATGCAGGCAAAGGACAGTCGTTGTGTTTGATGTACATTGCTTTTACAATCAACAGATAGTAGTAAAGACTGATTACTGTATTAATCAATGCAATGAATACAACAGCGTAAGCAAGTGCGCCACTTGTCGTGCTGATTGAGGCTCCCTTTACCGCAGCCATGAACACAAAGAACTTGCTGAACATACCTGCAAATGGAGGGATACCACCGAGCGAGAACATGGCAATGGTCATAAGGAAACTCAAACGTGGGTTGGTTTTGTAGAAACCATTGTAGTTTGAAATGTCGGTCTTTCCGCCATTATTTTGTTCTACAACCGAAATGATGGTGAACACAGCCATATTGGCAACCACGTAGATAAGTACGTAGTAGCTTAGCGATGCTATTGATGCGTCCCAATTGTTGCCCAATGCAGCAAGCATGATGTAGCCTGCCTGCGAGATAGAACTGAACGCCATGAAGCGTTTTAGTTCGGTTTGACGTATGGCGAAAAGGTTGGCGATGGTGATGCTCAACACGATAACGATG
>ERZ773051.493-NODE-493-length-27878-cov-3.515832_pt1 | contig 27878 bp, 19 predicted proteins | sample MGYA00580631_ERZ773051 | MGnify/ENA primary metagenome ERZ773051 (study PRJEB29015, sample SAMEA2738137) | human oral metagenome | biome: human oral; feature: human-associated habitat; material: saliva | place: China | collected 2204 ... | reverse complement strand
TCATTGCAGATTCGTTTGGTCGAGTTGTGTTTATCCACGAGGGCTATACGATTGGCATTGGAGACCAGATTGTAGCTACACTCCCTAAGCTAGAGTAGACGCTCTGTAGGCCGAGTTGTGACTTACCACAAGCGAATCCCCCTTTTCTTCTAGAGGAAAGGGGGATTTTATTCCGGTACTATACCACCAGGGCCCAAGGTTACTTTCCGTTTTGGGTCGTGCAAGAGAAAGGTAATGCCACGCCCCTCGGCTCCACACATGGTTTGCAACAAAAGGTCGTAGGAGATAAGGCTCAAATCCACAACAACGGCACTCCCCGAGGGGATAGCATCTAGGGCATCAGGCTGCCTGAGATCCACCGCGATGGGTCGGTTTGTAAGAGGGAGCGTCTTCTTTCGGCTGCGCTTATCCAGCGACTTCTTCAGGCGAATAGCCCCGTGCATCAGCCGTCGGAGCCATGCCTGCCCCGTATGATACTTATCGTAAAATAGCTCCATAGCGCCGTAAAAGGCATCCAAATAACGCCCCTCACCTTGGGCTGCACTCTCGCTCTCGCCCTTGTAGTGGAGCATCGGGATAGGCAGATAATAATTGCGATAGCCAGCCTGTAAGATACTATACGATAGGTCTATATCCTCGCCATACATAAAGTACCGTTCGTCAAGGTATCCCACCTTGCGAAGAGCTTCACTACGTGCAAAAAAGAATGCTCCCGATAGGATGGGAGCCTCCTGCACCTCCTCTTTGGAGAGATGACCTAGGTAGTATCGATTAAAAACGGCACTTTTGGGGAATAACCGCCCCAGCTGCGCAATCTTACAAAATGCCACAAAGGGAGTGACAAGACCTCGCTTACTCTCGGCTAAGAACTCGCCCTGAGCATTCATCATACGCACTCCCAAAGCTCCGGCCTCAGGGTGCTGCTGCATAAAGCGGAGGCACGCCTCCAACGTCGATTCGCCAATAAGCGTATCGGGGTTAAGCAACAAAGAATACTCGGCGTCCACCTGCCTGAGGGCTTGATTATTAGCCCGCGCAAAGCCAACATTCTCGCTATTGCCGATGAAGTGAACGCTCGGATATTGCGGAGAGAGCATCTCCAGAGAGCCATCTCCCGAGGCATTGTCTACGACCCATACCTCAGCATCTATATTGCGTGTGGCTTGTAAAACAGAGTCGAGACACTGAGCCACGAAATGCGGTACCTTGTAATTGACAATTACAATGGCCAACTGCTTCATTACAAGTACCTATTGGCGATTCTTTACTCAGCCGTTACGAGGTAGTATTGCTTCTTGCCGCGCTGTACCAATAGATAGCGACCGGCAATTAAATCACTGGCACTGACCGTAGCTTCTGTATCTGTAAGCTTCGTCTTATTCAGGCTCACGCCTCCCGATTTGATGAGCTTCCGAAGTTCGCCCTTTGAGGGGAAAATAGCAGCTCCCTCGGTAAAGAGATCGACCGCTTTGGGCTGAGTAGCCAGTGTATCGCGAGCAATAGAGAAGTGAGGTACCCCCTCCATCACAGAGAGAAGCATCTCCTCATCCAACGAGCGGAGAGCATCTGCCGTACCATTACCAAAGAGAATCTCGCTAGCAGATACTGCAGCTTCGTAATCTTCGCGGCTGTGTACGAGTACCGTAAGCTCCTCGGCAAGACGTCGTTGCAAGGGGCGGAGATGTGCAGCCGCAGCCTGCTGTGCTACAAGATCTTCGATCTCTTCTTTTCCCAAGAAAGTAAAAATCTTAATGTAACGGGCGGCATCTTCGTCACTCACATTCAACCAAAATTGGTAGAAAGCGTAAGGCGAAGTGTAGCGACGATCGAGCCAAACATTCCCTTTCTCGGTCTTGCCAAACTTTCCTCCATCTGCCTTGGTGATGAGGGGACATGTGAGAGCGAAAGCCTCGCCCCCCTCTATACGGCGAATTAGTTCCGTACCTGTAGTGATATTCCCCCACTGATCGGATCCGCCCATCTGTAGGCGGCAATTCTCATGGCGGTAGAGGTATAGATAGTCGTAGCCCTGGAGCAACTGATACGAAAACTCTGTAAACGAAAGCCCCGAGCCTGCCGTCCCTTCGAGACGCTTCTTCACGGAATCTTTGGCCATCATATAGTTAACGGTAATGTGCTTACCTACCTCGCGGATAAAGTCTAGGAAGCGCCATTCGCTCATCCAGTCGTAGTTATTGACCAACTTTGCGGCGTTGGGTTGCTCGCTATCGAAGTCGAGGAATTTGGCAAGTTGCTTACCAATCGCCTCTTGATTGTGGCGCAAGGTCTCTAGAGACAAAAGGTTGCGTTCAGCACTTTTCATCGAGGGGTCCCCAATCATACCCGTGGCTCCTCCTAAGAGAGCTATGGGGCGGTGCCCAAACCTCTGAAAGTGACGAAGCATCATCACTCCCACAAGGTGCCCTATGTGTAGCGAGTCTGCTGTCGGGTCGATCCCCACGTATGCCGTAGAGAGTTCTTTAGAGAGTTGCTCCTCTGTCCCGGGCATGATATTGTGGAGCATCCCGCGCCACCTAAGTTCTTCTACAAAGTCGTTCATCGTCTATCAGGTTACTAAATACCGACTGCAAAGGTACGACTTCTCAGGCGACTCTCAACTGCTCCTCTCCCAATGTTAGGTGTACAATCTTCATCACACGGCGAGCTACAGTCTGGTAAAAGAGAGCTACATACCAAGGCATTTTCTTGAGGTGGATATTGTAGAAGTACTCTTGCTCAAAGCGGAGATTTATGCCCCAATTGAGCAAATCTCGCCCCGACTTGATACCCCATTTGAACTGCGCCTCGTACCCTTTCATATCACTATGCTGCTCGGTATGACGTGCCAGACGGGGAGACATAGCCTCAAAAATAAATTCCGACCGAGGGCAACGCTCTACCAAGGTAGCTAGGAGAGAGTGCACTTCTTCCTCTGTAAAATACATCAAAAGCCCCTCAGCAATAAAGAGTTTTGGGGCATCTTTGGGGAGGAGATCGAGCCAAGAGGGGTCGAGTATTGAGGCGGCTACAAAATGGAATCGCTCACTCTCTTCAAAGAAGTTTCTGCGCAAGTCTATACCCTCGGGCAGATCCAAATCAAACCAAGTAACCTTGCCATTATCCAAGCGGTGAAAGCGAGTATCCAATCCACAACCGAGGTTAACCACGAGTCCATTGGGGTGCTTTTCTAGGAATTGCAGGGTGAGGCGATCTAGAATATCCGTGCGCACGGCCACTCCCATTTGCGAGAGAATTGAGACCTCTCGCCTACCCTCAAAAAAGGGTTCAATACGATCTAATATCTCCACCGACTTAGGATCTCGAATAATCCCATGGGGTCGCTTGGTTTCGTTGTAGCGAGCACGAAGCGGTATAAGCATCGTCTCGGGCACCTTGGTTAGGTTGTTTTGTATCGCACTATTCATATGCTTTATTTGTATCTCGTTCGGTCTGAGCTTAACCTCTTGCTCACCGGCCGGCAAGAGGCTACCCAGTATCTTTGTATCTTTTTAGTTATAGGGCTAGAAATCAGGCATTCTGAGCAGCTACCATACGCGCAAACTCCCCTCCCTGTGCCAGGAGCTCCTCCGGAGCCCCCATCTCTACTACCTGCCCCTCCTTCACTACCACTATCTTATGAGCATGAGCCACCGTGCGCATACGATGGGCAATAATCAGCACTGTTTTATCTTTGATGAGGGCAGAGATCGCCGTCTGTATCTTCGATTCGTTCTCTACGTCGAGACTGGCGGTTGCCTCGTCCAGCAGTACGATGGGAGCATCTTTTAACAAAGCACGTGCAATAGAGATGCGCTGACGCTCTCCACCCGAGAGGGTCTCTCCATTTTCTCCTATCTGCGTATCGTAGCCTTGGGGCATGCGCTGTATAAACTCTTCGCACTGCGCCAATCGCGCCACGCGGTGTACCTCTTCGTCGGAGGCATCTTTACGCCCAACGCGGATATTATCGGCAATAGAGGCATTGAATAGAAGCACATCTTGGAACACCACAGAGTAGTATTGCAACAGAGTCTCAGGGTCTATTTTGCTAATGTCTTCTCCGCCTAGAGTAATGCGCCCTTGGTCCACATCCCAAAAGCGAGCAGCCAACTTTGCCGTGGTGCTCTTACCGCCTCCCGAGGGGCCAACAAGAGCCGTAACCTCACCTTGGCGAGCCACAAAGGAGACACCCCGAAGCACCTGTTTGCCGGTTTCGTAGGAAAATTCGACCCCATCAAAGGCTATATCAAAACCCTTGGGGTGGCACTCTTGCACTCCCGTCTGGATAGGCATTTGATCCATTTCGCGGAAACGATTGATACGCACGTTCAGATAGAGAAGGACGACAAAGTTATTCATCACCTCCATAATGGGGCTGTAGATAGAGGCAGAAATAATCAAAAAGATAAGATAGGTAAGCATGGAAATAGTGCCATCTGCCAGCAGGTAAGCCCCGACCAAAATAACAGACGCAATTCCCAACTTGAGTAGAATATAAGATAGGTTGAGGACACTCCCTCCAAAAGCCTCGCCTCGCAACAATTGACGTTCGTAAGTTGTAATGGTCTTGTCGAAGGTCTTGAGGTACTCCTCTTCGCCGTTATACGCCTTAATCTCCTGGATACTCTCCAACCCTTCTTGTATTTGCTGCGCTATCGTGAGGGTCGTACGATGCACTCCTTTGAAATCACGCGCCATCGCCCGCTTAGCGAGAACGAGAACAAGTAAAGCTATAGGCACAACCCAAAAGAGAGCCAAAGAGAGTTGCCAATTGTAGAAAAACATCCCGATAGCAATGAGGAGGATGCTACCCAGAGCAGCAAAAAGCTGAGGTACGGCATGAGAGAAGACATGTTCTATCTCGGTACAATCTGCCATGATGGTAGAGGTAAGATCCGAAAGATTACGCTCTCCAAAGAAAGCCAAAGGCAACTTGCGAAGTTTCTCGGCCAGAGCTATACGACGCTCGGCACTCTCGGTATAAATCTTTGTATAGGTAGAGGCATACTGCCTAAAAGCAATAACAAAGATTACAAGGAAGCAAAGCAGACCTATGAGGATATAGTAGCCCAAGCCATAGGTGGGAGTAGAGCCGGGGTGTATTAGCGGATCAAGGTAATCCGTAAGGTAGAGAAAGAGATAAATTGCAGGGAGCATGAAGGCTAGGTTGAGCAACAACGACCACACTACAGCCTTAACAAAGGAGATAGCTCCATCACGGGTGAGGGCAAAACGATTTTGTATGAGGTGGATCATAATGATTTTGAGGATTAAAAGGTTAGATGGTCCAGTTGATAGAGCGGTTATATTCTTCCCACATCGAGCGATACAGCCCCTCCTGTTCTACAAGAGCCTGGTGTGTACCCTGCTGCACAAGGAGCCCTTGATCAATTACCAAAATAGCATCGGCATCCACCACATTGGTTAGGCGATGGGCTATGAGAAGTACAGTCTTCCCCTTTGTTAGCTCAGCCAAAGCACGGCGAATCAATTGCTCGTTTTCGGGGTCGGCAAAAGCGGTAGCTTCATCCAAAACAATAATAGGAGCATCCTTGAGGAGGGCACGAGCGAGAATAATACGTTGCTGCTCTCCTCCGGAGAGATAGGTCCCCTCTGCACCAATCTGAGTATCCAACCCTAGAGGTAATCGGTCTATAATCTCCCTACACTGGGCAAGATCGAGGGCCCGCCGGATCTGCTCTTCAGTAGCATCAGGGGTACCATAGATTACATTGTGGCGCAATGAAGTGTGAAAGAGTTTACTATTTTGGAAAACAAAAGAGACGGCATCCATAAGATCGTGGGTGGGAACTTCGCGTACATCAACACCCCCAATAGAGACACTCCCTTGTGCTACATCATAGAAGCGAGGGATTAGGCGCGCAATCGTACTCTTTCCCCCTCCTGAGGGTCCCACCAAGGCATACGTTTTACCCGTAGGTAAGGTGAAGGAGAGGTCCTGCACGGCAGGAGTCTCGGCTCCAGGATAAGAAAATGTAACCCCCGTGAAAGCAATATCGTAGGAAGTAAGAGATTTTGGATTCACAGGTTCGGGGAGGGGAGTCTCTTCCGTAAGAGCCTCCATACGCTTGATTGCTTCACCGGCTAAAAACATCCCCTGCTGTAGGTACATAATCTTCATGATATTACCAGAAATAACGGGGGTAATAAGGAGGAATAGTATCATGTCGGCTATCACACCCCCATAGTTGCCTGTATTGTGGATCAAAATTATTGCCATCGGGATTAAGAAGAAGGCAATACCATTGATAACTGCAGTATAAAACGACATGGGGTATCGCCAACGAAGGGTACACTTGGTCACAAGATCGCGATAGCAAATAATACTATCGTAGAAACGTTTGAAGGAAAAAACGGTCTGCTGAAAGACCTTGACAACGGGTACCCCTCGCACATACTCCACCGCTTCAGTACTCATACGCTCCTGAGCATCAAGATACTCCCTTTGGAAGCTCTGTTGCCTTGGGTTCATCATGACCCCGAGGGTGGCAAAAGCCATCAAAATAGGGATCATACATGCCAGCCCTAAGTGCCAATCCACAACAAAGAGCAAAACAAGCACCCCAATGGGCGAGAGAATACTCCCCATCAGATCGGGCAAAAGATGGGCAATAAAGGTATGCGTTTGAGACGAGTCTTCGTCGATAATCTTACGTATACGCCCTGTTGTATGCGTATCGAAGTAGCCCAAAGGCATCCGCATCAAGCGTGCCACAGCAGAGCGTCGCATGGAACACTCCACCCGGAATGCCGTAACATGGGAGAAGATGAGCGATAGGAAGTAAAGCAAAACGGCCAGGGCTGCAGTCCCAAAAGCCCACCAAGCAAGAGAAAAAACGCTATCCGCCGCCACTTCCTCGGGCAATACGAGCAACTGGCGTATGATAAGCCAAACGAAGATAAAGGGGAGGAGAGAGACAAGCCCCGTCAGCCCAGACAGCACCAAACTGATGGGAAGGAAGGGTTTACGGCTGCCCATATAGGAGCCAAATCGCTGTAAAACATTCATCTGTTTATGGTTATAATAGGATTTACTTGCATATCAATTCGCAAGCAAAGGTAGAGCAGATGAACAGCGTTCACAATCCCCACTATTGGGGATTTTTTTACTACAGATTCCCTACTTAAAAGTATTTCATGGCACAATATTCCTCCTCGATCTCCTCGTAAGAGAGAGGAAAAAAGGCAATTAGTAGCCCTATTTCCTATTATTGCTGTCCGATAAAAGTTTTCCAGTGGAAGAAGATCCTCTTATTTCATCAGACAACAATATATCCAAATAGCTCGGTGAAAAATGAAACTTCTCCACCGAGGAACGCAATAAAACTTCGGAAGAATGGAATAAAACTTCGGAGGAATTTCCCCTCCCCTCGGTTCGCGAATGAGAAATAGCTCCGTGGGGATTTTGCAATTTTTCGGAGTAGCGTGGGTACTCCTATCTGACGCATAATACTCCGCTTGTTAATCAACGACCGTCATTCTAGAGATACGATCTGAAGAGTGCAGCAAGCTGTACCTTGAGGATGATATGCCTACGTTAGACTAAGACTGCTCAAGTCGTACTCTAGAAAGGACGTTGCAGAAATAGCTTAAGATCCTCTTTAAGATAGTATGCAATGGCTATGGAGTAGCTCTCAAAGAAAAGCACATTGAGTGGAACCTTTCAGAGAAGTTTTATAATGCGATTGATGTGTTGTGTTGTTTTTTTTTCTAGCTTTGCCTGCGGATGAGGGTTAAGTACGAGACAAGCTTTACCTTGTCTAGACTCAGGCAGTATTGTATGGTATAGATACTCTAGCTACAGGCATCTTTATGAAATATTAAATCAACTTTAATACGTAAATGAAAAGACAAACGCACTTATTCATGCTCCTACTGGCAATGCTATCCATTGTCGGGTGTCATAAGGAGCCAAGCTCTTCTCCCACAGTCACTCTTGCGGAAAGTGTCATACTAGATGATGCTCAGCTAGAACTCATCGAGGGAGAGCTATACAAGCTCTCGGTGACTATTCTTCCTAGCAATGCTACGGTACAGTACAGTAGCAGTGATGAGTCAGTAGCATATGTGGATAGGGGTACTATCTTTGCTATCAAGCCAGGCAAAGCTGTTATCACGATTGCCTCTGGGGCTATCAAAAAAGAGTGTCAAGTCTCTGTCGTCATAGCAGATCAGAGTAAGACATTCGCAAGGTTGCCGATACCTGAGTTTACCCTCCTAGGTGATCCCGACAAGGCTAACGTCTTCGCCTGGGAGGAAGCACACGGAGGGACGCATGAGCCACGCCTTAGCAAGACGGACGAGGCTACGGGACTGGAAACTATAGCTTTCAACGTAAATGACGAGACTATACGGCTACGTATATATACTATATCCTCACCTTCAGAAAAGAAACCTCCTGTAGTCAGTGAGATAGCTCTCTATGCTTCACCTATAGACTATGCCTTTGAGATAAAAGGCTCAGGAGCACGCCTAAATCGGGCACTTCGCAAGTTGATGACTCGAGAGGGGTACATCCTCAGCCATGTCACCTCTCTGGGAGCTTCGTATGTCAATCCTACTATATCAATGGGGGTAATCATTTCACCAGCGAAGCATCCTGAGATAGGAGGACTAGCTCTATTTAACTATAAGAGACTCTAACTAATTCACTCACCATAGAACATGTTTCATTATGAAAGACCTTAAGGTATACTTAGCAGTACTATGCGCTACGCTACTCCTTTTTACCAGTTGTGGTAAGGAGCAAGAGGCTCCACAGAGCTACTCTATCGACTTCGTCCAGAAGAAAGTCTCACTCACTAGGGGGCAAGAGGTACTCTTAGCTGTCAAAACAGAGCCCGAGCAGATCTCTCAAAAATTGCTCTGGAAGAGCCAAGACCCAACCATTGTGACCGTATCTGAAAAAGGTATGGCAAAAGGACTCCAAGCGGGCAATACGATCGTAACTGTGCAAATCGAGGGTACAGACGCTAAAGCCTCTTGCCTTGTGTCTGTATCTAGCTCATCTTCAGGACAAGACCCAACGGTGACAATTACGCCTTCTAGTGCTCTACTCGCTCCGGGAGAGCAGATCCAGCTTGCAGCTACCATTGATCCAGCCTCCGAGGAGCATACTATAGAGTGGCTTGCCGAGAAGCCTGATATAGCTACTGTTGATGAGCACGGTTTGGTCACTGCAAAAGCTCCAGGCGAGACAATCGTACTCGCACGCCTCAAAGGCTCTAGCGTGACCGCAAGCTGTCTTATAGAGGTACGCCAGAAAGCGCAAGTGCAGCTGACGGCTGAGATAGCTCATAAACTCAAGATGGGCTATAGCCTGACACTTTCTGCAGCAATTGCTTCGGGCGAATCACTGCTCGTTGATGATGGCAGTGGGGAGAGAAAGGAGTATGCAGTGTCAAGAAATGCGTCCAATCCGACGATGCTAGATATACCCGTGAGAGGAGCTACCGTCAAGCTCTATGGAGCTCCGCTCTCATATCTATCTCTCGCGAGCAATAAGGCGATAGAGCGTATCTCTATCCCTCAGCCAGACATGCTCAAGGTGCTAAACCTACAGGACAATCAGCTCAAGGCTTTAGATTTCTCTGCTTTTCCAGCTCTGGAAGGGCTATCAATAGGCGGTAATTCATTTGAGGGTAAACTGAGCATAAACCTTCCGAAGCTTAAGATGTTACGTCTAGATCACAATAAGTTGACATCTCTAGAGCTACACACGCCAGCACTAGAGTCTCTCTATGCTGATCACCTAGCTCTAACGGCTCTAGAGCTACCAGCTACGATGTCCCATCTGAAGCTCCTAGAGGTACATCATAACAAGCTCTCTAAGGAGGCGACAACAGCTCTTGTGGCTAGTCTGCCTAAGCTTACTGGGCAGCGAGGCAAGTGTGTCATCCTAAATACTGAGTTACCTACACCCGAGGGTAATCGATTGGATAAGAATAGTGTCATACCTCTAGCTCGAAGTAAAGGATGGGCTCTCTATGACGGTAAGGTAGAGATCAAAGAAGAGGCGATCCAGAAGGATCCCCAGGGACTGAACATTAAGGACGTAGCTTACTTGGACTGGAGCAATGGATCTAAGGAGACTATCACTACTTGGGAGATGGCTCAAGGTGCTACCTACGATACAGGGGCTAGTGACACCGAGGACCCTGACTACCTACAGCTAGCTTTCAAGGGGAAGGCTGGTGGCGATGTCTTCAAGCGAGTCTATATTATAGAGGAGGGCAAACTAGTGCAGGTTGAAGTCTTTGTCAAGCCTTTGGATCGCGTCTTAGTCCAGGAGAGTGGTGCCAAGCAGAGACTGAATAAAAACTTCTTAGACTCTCTAAAGGCCAACGGCTACACCACTCCTCAAGAGCGTAGCGCTAATCAATTTGTTTCGGACAATGCTACGCTACATAGCAAAGTGCTAATATATGAAGAGATGGAACAAGGCACTCAGGCCGCTAAGCTAACCTATTCACAGAAAAGATAATAGCCATGAAGCAGTACGTCAATCTATTTTGCAGAGCTCTATGCTTGAGCTTTCTGCTAGTCGCTTGTCAGGGTACTACCCCTCCGACAGATCCTGTGGATCCTATCCAGCCTCACAACTCTTATCCTGATAGTGAAGTCTTCGTCTCTCTCATTCCATACCCCTGCAATGAGTGGAGCGCTAGTAAAGAGGACGTTGAGGCTTGGGAGTACGCCCACGGAGGTACACTTAATCAGAAGAAGAGTGAGGAGTACTCAACTAGTCAAGACCTATTCCTATGGTACGATGTAGACTCTAAAGCTAACCCTGTCAGAGGGTATTACGTCAATCGTGCCAAGGGAGCTATGGATCAGGCTATCGGCTACTATGCGCCTTGCTCCCTCGTGGTTAGTGATGACGGAACTAAAGTTAACCCTGTCGTAGATAACCTCTTGACACAAAACGGCTATGAGTACACTGGACTAGCTGCTGAGGGATTCTTTCAATATACGAGTCCCAAAGTGGGTAAAGTCCTCCGTATAGCTCGTGTAGAGCTTGATGGGGAACAGTTAGCCTATGTAACTTACCACCGCAAGCCCTAACACTACATAGTAGGACGATAAAGGCAACAGCTCGACTGAAGGCTATTGAATAAAAGCGCCACCTTAGACTGAGTACGCTAGATGAGTTGCTTGACTATCTAAAATGTGGCTTGAGGCTGTTGCCGAAAAATCCACAGTACGTTCTTTTGATCCCTCTAGAAAAATCTAGAGGGATCTTTTTTTGTGTGGTGCAAAAGTCGGAGCTTTGCACACGTTCTGCGCTAGGTGAGGGTACTCCTTGCTACGAGGAACTATGTATCATATATAAGATAGCATAATGGACAAGAAACTAGAAGCGGCTGCGAGAGCTGATCATGCGCTCCCTCAGCCTGGTAAGATAGAGGTGCGACCCACTAAGTCGCACAATACACAGCAGGACCTGACGCTTGCCTACAGGCCTGGAGTGGCGGTGCCATGCAAGGATATAGAGGCCAATCCAGAGCTCGCCTACGACTACACGGCCAAGGGCAATCTCGTCGCCGTCATCTCCAACGGTACCGCTGTCCTAGGACTGGGCAATATCGGTGCTATGGAGGGCAAGGGGCTCCTCTTCAAGCAGATCAAGTAGAACTTCCCCTTAAAGTACTCCTATGGAGAGAGTGCTAATGCTATCAAGTTGCAGATTTGGATCACCTTGATAGCAAACCTCTTACTGATGATCCTGAAAAGAGGTCTGACGCGCTCATGGAGCTTCTCAGGCCTAGCGACTATGGTGCGGATTGTACTGATGTATTACGTAGATTTCTACAGCCTCTTCAATCACCCCGAAAAAGACTGGAAAATGTTGCTCAATCAATCTTCCAAATCGCCTCCAATAGCCTCTTTATTTGACCAGGGGGAGCTTGGAAAGCAAAATAGAAAGCTCAACCGATTCAATTCTACGGTTGAGTCCCCCTTGGTATGCCCTTTCTGACTTTTACCGGACAGCAATAATTTCCTATAAAGGGAAACAATGGGGAGAATGAAACGGACAAACGAAATCGGGGCTGCAGGCGAACCCACAACCCCGACTACTCTTAGGGAGGAAAGAGCGACGAAGGGAGCTTCCCAACGGGGAATTACAGTCCTCTTTCTATTGTCAATAGCTTCTTACTTCGTAACGAGTAAAACCATTGTTGCCTTACCACTCTTCACGAGGTACTTACCGGCTGCCACACCGGCGAGGTCGAGACGAGCTACGCCTGCCTCATTAGCCACGGTGCGAAGTACTTCTACGCCATCAAGCGAGAGGACCTGTACCATAGCCCCGGGCTCTACACCCGAGAGGGTAGTAGCTTCTGCTGCAGGATTCGGGTAGAGGAGTACCTCCGTAGCAGCAACCTCTTCGATAGCAGTATCCTTCGTAAAGGTAGCTGCTACCGTGGTGGCTGCCTGCACCACGAACTTCTTCGTGGCCGTGATATCCACACCGTTAGCCGTGAGCTTTGCCAATTTGTAGCCACCATCTGGTTTTACTGTTACCGTAACCGTTGTACCATACGCTACAGAACCATTCTGTGAGAGTGTGACCTTACCATTCTTCATATTTGGATCAATCGTGATTTGGTAAGCAGGAGCAGCACCCTTCTTGATCTCGCACGTAGTATCCGCAAGAGACTTTCCGTCAAGGCTGATAGTACCCCCATCCACAACAGCACCAAGGGGAGAGTAGATATAGGCATTCTCAAGCCCCAACGTATTAAAGCCCTGAATCAACAGATAGCCGGGCTTAATATTAGTAAGCGTAGCATTAAGAAAATCCAATGATATCTCTTTATTCTGCATGCCCGTATAGATACAGGGACCATCACTTTGTATCTTGAGATTAATATCACTAATAATTAGCTGATCATCTTCTTTTTCGGATTGATCCCAAATACCGGAATACTCAGCTCCTGTACCGGGATATAACGCAAGAGAGGGATTATCTCTTTCCCCTACAAAAACAGGGCTTTCTGCGTCTCTCGTTAGGAAACAATCCGCAGCTTCGGTAGTAATCTTATTTGCTCCTATACACACTACTCTGAGGTAGGTAGAGGGGTGATTAGACAAAATCCCAATATTTTCCCCAGCGAAAGCAATGGTAGCATCCTTGAGGGTTAGGGTGTGCTGCTTGGCATTATATTCAACTTCCCCGGAACTAACAAAGGAGGAATTCTCAGATTTCAAAACATTCTTATACTTGCGTAACCTGTTACCTCCAATCGTGATGGGGTAGTAAGGAGTGACCAAAACCCAATGTTCCTTTACAAGAGTACCGGCATCAGCTCCGGAAGCATACACAATATCTCCATTCTCATACTTCACGTCCCGATCAGGGAAAGCAGCTGTGAGAGCATGCGTTGTAGTTTTATTGACATCAATTTCCTTATGATCTGCTCCCTCTTCTACAGAGAAGTACTGTCCGATATCGGCAATAGAGCCACTCTTGCCCCAAGCCTCCAGGGCTCCTCCATTAGAGATGATTATACCTGTGTTGTTTTCATCATAATTGCCTGCAACTCCATAATACTCATCGGATCTAACATCTACCAAGCAATTGTTTATGTAGAGATCTCGATTTTTATCTATCAGAATGCCGACACTACCATCTTTACTGGTACGAACTATTAGTTCAGCACCTTGCCCTACTCCCGTAATGGTCATGTTAGATTCTAGACCTTCTATTACAGGCTTATCCTCCTCAGAGGATAAGAGGAAACACTCCCCTACTACTTCTATCGTAAGGTTAAAAATCCCCTCCACATAGATGCCCCGTACATCCATATTACTTTTAAGATTTGTGAGGCGAAGGGTTTTGGTTGTATGATTCCAAGACCAAGAGCCATTCCAATTTTTCTCATTGTCGAGATCGTGTCCGGATTGATTCCCCGAAGCATCCTCATCCACAGGAATACTCTTGCCCAACACTGTAAGCTTTTGCGCCAATGACGTGTAGGAGGTCCCTACCAGCCCTAGTAACGCTAAAGCGATGGAGACTATATATAGCCCCCCCTTTGTGTACCATTTTTTCATATCTTTCTTCGTTTTGTGTCTTGCCCTCTTTTTCTCCTTTTGTCACGTGCTCTCACTCAAAGAGAAGAGCGGACAAGACGGGTTTATTTTCTTTTCTCTACTGCTATACTATCGTTTTATTACTACTTCCTATTCTATGACTCTTTTGTCTCTATCCCCTTTCCTCTGAAAGAGCGCCCTAAATCGTTGCAAAAGACAACCACTGCAAAGAGGAGGCTTGGGAGCAAGCTCCGAATGCCTTGGAGCGGATGGCGCTCTCGGCTGTAGCTTACTCCCCCATTGCCCCTCTTCACGTCGGACGAACTCCGCTTCGATCATCTCGTGTATAGTACCGAGAAGATCCATGCGGTCTTCATGGATTCTAAGGTTTTGCTCCCGACGCTCTCCGGAACGATTTGTGCTTTTCGTTATCATAAATTGCCTCCTTACTCTCTCTCTTGAAAAATGGAAGACTTATTTTCTTCTACACTAAACTTTCTATCCTGAGCCCCTCATGGGCTCTATTTTCTACGGGCAAAAGTACCCACATCTCGCGAGAAAAATCTTGCAAAATCGGTCAAAAACATTGCAAAATCTTGCATTCTTCATATTGACCCATATTGCAAAATCGGTCATAACAACCTCGCAATTCACTGTACTATAAGAATTTAGCAGTGACAGGTTTAAAAGAAATTTCAGACTCCGGCGAAAGCTCCTCCCCAAGAGAGAAGAACACCCCCTCGCGGAATGAAAAAGAGTTTGCTCGGTGAAAAATTTTTTGTTTCCACCCAAAATGCGCACCCATTTTTGCCTGAAAAATAAAAAAGTTTCAGGTAAAGAGAAGACTACTTTCTAGCCCAAAAAAAGAGTGAACATAGGCAAGCATTTTCTAGATTCCCCTTTTCAGCGAAAAGAATGTGGACTAAGAGCGTGTGGAGAATGGCATCCCCTATTGAGCCGTGGAAGAAAAGGCGGAGACCCCATCAAGAGGCAGTGGAAGAAAAAATCAGGACCATAGGTGAACCCACAACTCCGACTTTTTAGAGGAGGAAGAAGAGGAAATACATCTCCACCTCCTCTCTCCAAATAATACCTAAAAGAGCAGAAACAGAAGAAGGGCACGGCCTACCCTCCTTCGTATGGAGTGTATAACCATGCCCCTCTTTTTACTAGGGAAATATATCTTCTTCTCCCGTAGACGCCTCTCGTTTATGAGAGAAGGTCTAGCAAAAAGAAGTGATAAGCGGATTACTCAGCCGTCTCAGTAGCAGCCTCAGCAGCTACCTCTTCTACGAACTCGGGGTCATGCCCGGTTTCTTCTCGGGCAGCCTTAGCGCGTTCATAGTCTTCGCGGCGCATTACCACCATGCCATTAAACGCCCGTAAGCCGGTACCTGCAGGGATAAGATGACCACAGATTACGTTTTCTTTGAGACCGAGCAAATCGTCTACCTTAGCATTGATGGCAGCCTCGTTGAGCACCTTAGTTGTCTCCTGGAACGAAGCAGCGGACATAAAGCTCTTCGTCTGCAAGGCAGCACGTGTGATACCTTGGAGCACTTGGCGACTGGTCGCAGGCACAGCTTCGCGTACGCGCATCGGCGTCAAATCGCGGCGTTGGAGCGAACTATTTTCGTCTCGAACGGCAGAGGCAGGAATAAGAGCTCCTGCACGATATTTTTCTGAATCACCGGCATCTTCTACTACATTCATACCCCAGAGGCGGTCGTTCTCTTCTTGGACGTCCTGCTTGTCGACCATCTGCTTCTCAAGGAAGAGAGAGTCGCCCGGCTCCATGATTTCGACCTTACGCATCATCTGGCGCACGATTACTTCGAAGTGCTTATCATTAATACCTACGTTCTGCTTACGATATACGCCCTGGATCTCATTTACAATATACTCTTGGAGAGCCGTCGGACCCTTGATCGCGAGAATGTCACTCGGTGTTACCGCCCCATCGGAGAGAGGAGTACCGGCACGCACTACATCGCCATTCTGTACCAAGATATGCTTTGCTGTAGGGATAAGATATTTACGGACTTCTCCCAAACGGCTTGTAACTGAGACTTCGCGGTTGTTACGCTTGATCTTACCAATCTCTACCACACCATCAATTTCGGAGAGGATAGCAGGATTAGACGGATTACGAGCCTCAAATAGCTCCGTTACTCGGGGAAGACCTCCCGTGATGTCGCCGGCACTTGCCAGCACACGAGGTATCTTGTAGAGCTCATCACCCGGATTCACCTGCATCTTACCCTTAGTCTTAGGATTGAAGGTAAGACGACAGCCGGCAGGGAGAGAGTAAAGTTTCTCTGTACCTGTGGCAGGATCGATGATCTTTAACTCGGGGAGTTTGCTCTTTTCCTTGGACTCAATAACCATCACGTCGTGGTAACCCGAAGTAGCATCGACCGTATCCTTGTAGTTAACGCCCTCTTCGAGGTTTACATACTCGAGGGTACCGGCAATTTCTGCCACTACTACGGAGTTGAAAGGATCCCACTCAGCAAGGGTTTGCCCCTTTACTACCTTATCGCCGGTCTTACAATGAAGCTTCGAACCATACTGGAGGTCGTAGGTCTTCAAAAGGTTGTGCGACTCGGGATGATAGAGGAAGATTTCTGACTCTCGGCTGGCAATCACGCGATAGTCTTGACCAGGGATTACAATCGCACGGAGGTCCGGACTCAATTCTACGATAGCCTCTTCTTCCTTAACCACAATCGAACGGTTTGTATTTTCGCTACCTGCAACCCCTCCCGCATGGAATGTACGGAGGGTCAGCTGTGTACCGGGTTCTCCGATGGACTGAGCGGCAATTACCCCTACGACCTCCCCAATCTGAACGGGACGGTGCGTAGCGAGGTTGCGGCCGTAGCACTTGGCACAAACACCATAGCGCGAGTCGCACGTCAATACCGAGCGAATCTCTACACTCTTGATATTGGCAGCCTTGATTTGCTCAGCCTCTTGTTCACGAATCTCTTCGCCGGCAGCCACAATAAGCTTGCGGTTAGGGTCCGTATAATCGTTCGTATTATAGATATCTTGTACAGAGGTACGCCCAATGATGCGAGACTCGAGAGAAGCCACTTCGTTGTCGCTTTCGTCTACCACGGCAGAGACTTCGATACCACGGAGGGTACCACAATCTTCTTCGTTAATGATCACATCATGAGATACATCCACCAAACGACGAGTAAGGTAACCGGCATCGGCAGTCTTAAGAGCCGTATCCGCAAGACCCTTACGAGCACCGTGGGTAGAGATAAAGTACTCTTGTACAGAAAGTCCTTCGAGGAAGTTCGAAGTAATAGGGTTCTCAATAACGGCCCCACCTTCGCTACCACTCTTCTGAGGCTTAGCCATAAGACCACGAAGCCCAGCCAACTGACGGATCTGCTCCTTAGAACCACGGGCTCCGGAGTCGAGCATCATGTAGATACTATTGAAGCCGTCGTTGTCTTTTTTGAAGCCCTCCATCACCAAATTGGAAAGGAGATCGGTAGCTTCATTCCAGATAGCCACGACTTTGTTGTAGCGCGTCTGATTATCGATTTCCCCCATACGGTTCTGTTCGATAATACTGTCCGCTTCAGCCGTAGCCTCTGTGATAATTCTCTTTTTCTCGGCAGGGATAAGCACATCCTGGAGGTTAAAGGAAAGACCGCCAAGGAATGCCATACGATAACCGAGGTTCTTTATGTCGTCAAGGAACTGAGCTGTGCGAGCAACTCCGCAGACCTTGAGCACATCTTTAATGATCCTCTTGAGAGACTTCTTCCCGAGGAGTTCGTTGATATAACCAACCTCATTGGGGACAAGGTCGTTGAACATAAGTCGCCCAACCGAGGTCTCTACAACATCACGTTGAGGCTCTCCATCCACAATCCTTGCATTGGGCACCATTACCTTGATGGGCTTATGGATATCTATACGCCCATTGTCGTAAGCGATATAGGCCTCTTGTGCACTATAGAAAATGGAGGGGATACGTTTCTTGTCAATAACCTGCTGCTCAAGCTCTTGCTCTTGAGGAGTCAAGCTGCGGAACTTAGAGATGTAGTAAAGCCCGAGCACCATGTCTTGCGAAGGCACGGTAATAGGCTCACCACTAGCAGGATTGAGGATATTGTGAGAAGCCAACATTAGAAGTTGAGCTTCGGCAATGGCTTCATTACCCAAGGGGAGGTGAACAGCCATTTGGTCGCCGTCAAAGTCGGCGTTGAACGCGGCACAGGCGAGGGGGTGCCGCTGGATAGCCTTACCCTCAATCAACTTGGGTTGGAAAGCTTGGATACCAAGACGGTGAAGCGTCGGGGCACGGTTGAGAAGTACAGGATGCCCTTTGATTACATTTTCGACAATCTCCCAAATAACAGGATCACGACGATCGACAATCTTTTTCGCGCTTTTCTCTGTCTTTACGATGCCGCGTTCGATGAGCTTGCGCATTACAAACGGCTTGTAAAGCTCAGCTGCCATATCCTTGGGCAGACCGCATTCGTTCATCTTCAGCTCAGGGCCTACGACAATAACCGAACGCGCAGAATAGTCTACACGCTTACCGAGAAGGTTCTGACGGAAACGCCCTTGCTTACCCTTAAGGCTATCTGAGAGCGATTTGAGAGCACGTCCCTGATCACTCTTGAGAGCGCTGGTCTTGCGCGAATTATCGAACAAAGCATCCACAGCCTCCTGCAACATACGCTTTTCGTTACGCATGATCACTTCAGGCGCATTTGCCTCAATCATACGTCCCAAACGATTGTTTCGCGTGATCACTCGTATGTAAAGGTCGTTGAGATCTGAGGTGGCAAAACGCCCTCCATCCAAAGGCATAAGAGGACGAAGATCGGGAGGAATTACAGGAATTACCTTGAGCACCATCCACTCCGGGCGGTTGATTCCTGCCGAAGCGCGGAAGGCTTCCACCACGGGAAGACGCTTGAGAGCCTCAGCTTTCTTCTGCTGAGAAGTTGCCGTTTGTGCTATATTGCGAAGTTCGTCTGCGAGGGCATCAAGGTCGATATTGGCCAGCAAATCGTAGATAGCCTCGGCACCCGACTTGGCGATAAACTTATTCGGATCTGAGTTCTCCAAGCTGTCATTGCCAGGGAAGTCCTCGTAGATACGATCGCAGAACTGCTCGTAATGCTCATTCTTTAGAAGCTGCTTTGCTTCTAGATACTTGGGGCATTCTTGCGAATTAACGGGGTGAGACTCGGGGGTTTCTCCTTCGGGGACGGCAAAAACACCCGGCTGTATTACTACATAACGATCGTAGTAAATGATAGACTCAAGTTCCTTGGAAGAGAACCCTAGTAGATATGCAATTTTATTGGGGATGGAGCGAGAGTACCAAACATGTACCACGGGCACCTTGAGGGCAATATGCCCCATACGCTCACGGCGAACCATCTTTTGGGTCACCTCTACGCCGCATCGGTCGCAAGTAATTCCACGATACTTATTGCCTTTGTACTTACCACAATGGCATTCGTAATCTTTTACCGGACCAAAGATACGCTCACAGTAAAGTCCATCGCGCTCGGGCTTGAGCGTGCGGTAACTTACCGTTTCGTGCTTTGTGACTTCCCCATAAGAGTTCTCCAGAATCTGCTCAGGAGATGCCAATGACACTCTGATCTTGGAGAAGTTTGTCTTTAACTTATTATCCTTTCTAAAAGCCATATATATAGAAACGTTGAGCGTTTAGATTAATCCAGAGAAAGGCTCAAACCGAGGCCTTTTAGCTCGTTCATCAACACATTGAGAGACTCGGGGATACCGGGAGTAGGCATAGGAGTTCCCTTTACAATTGCCTCATAGGCACGTGAGCGACCTATTGTATCGTCACTCTTAATCGTGAGAATTTCTTGTAGGATGTGGGCCGCGCCAAAGGCTTCGAGGGCCCAAACTTCCATCTCTCCGAAACGCTGTCCCCCGAACTGGGCCTTACCCCCAAGAGGTTGCTGTGTAACCAATGAGTAGGGACCAATAGAGCGAGCGTGCATCTTGTCATCGACCATGTGGCCTAACTTCAAGAAGTAAGTTACCCCTACCGTAGCACGTTGCTTGAAGGGCTCTCCCGTACCACCATCGTAGAGCTGCGTCTTAGCACCGGGATCAATCCCAGCCTCCTTGATGTACTCTTCAATGTCTTCAGGAGAAGCCCCATCGAATACAGGAGAAGCAAAGCGCTTACCCAACTTGCGTCCGGCACGAGCCAAGACGGCTTCGAAGAGCTGACCAAGGTTCATACGAGAGGGCACCCCTAGAGGGTTAAGACAGATGTCTACCGGGGTACCATCTTCGAGGAAAGGCATGTCTTCTTGACGTACTATCTTCGATACAATACCCTTATTACCATGGCGCCCTGCCATCTTGTCTCCTACTTGGATCTTACGCTTCTTGGCGATATAAACCTTCGCAGTCTGTACAATGCCGCTAGCAAGTTCGTCTCCGATTGTTTCGTCTTGAATGCGACGGCGGAACTCTGCTTCCAACTCCTTATCCTTACGGATGTAATTGGAGATAAGGATGGTGATAAGTTCGTTTGTATGGGCGTCTTCCGTCCAGTTGCTACTCTTAATGTTGCTATACTCGTCAATACTTTCGAGCATGGTGCGGTTAAACTTCTTACCGGCAGCAATGATCTCAAGAGAAGCAAAGTCCTCCACAAGATTTGATGTATGCCCTTCGGTAAGTTTGAGCAACTTATCAATAAATACTTTGCGAAGCTGTTCCTTCTTCTTGCTATACTCACCTTCGATACGCTCAGTGATCTCTTTGATGTCCTTGCGCTTCTTATCCAAATTCTTGGAGAAGAGCTTGGTATCAATAACGACCCCGCGCAATGAGGGAGAAGCTTTGAGGGAAGCATCCTTTACATCGCTCGCCTTATCGCCAAAGATGGCACGGAGAAGACGCTCTTCCGGAGTGGGATCCGATTCGCCCTTGGGGGTTATCTTACCCACGAGAATGTCCCCAGGGACGATATGCGCACCAATGCGCACGATTCCGTTTTCTGCCAAATCCTTTGTGGCATCTTCGCTCACGTTGGGGATGTCGCTCGTAAGCTCTTCAAGACCTCGTTTGGTCTCACGCACTTCGAGTTGCTGCTCTTCTACGTGTACCGAGGTAAAGAAGTCTTCACGCACGATACGTTCGTTAAGCACGATAGCATCCTCGTAGTTGTATCCCTTCCAAGGCATGTAAGCCACAAGGATATTGCGTCCAAGAGCCAATTCTCCGTTCTGAGTTGCATAGCCCTCGGTGAGGATATCTCCCTTTTCCACACGATCACCCTTGCGACAGATAGGCTTGAGGTCAATCGTTGTACTTTGATTCGTCTTGCGGTATTTGGGGAGAGGATAGGTAACAACAGGTTCTTCAAAGCTTACGAAAAGCTCCTCATCGGTCTTGTCGTAACGAACCTTGATTTGATCTGCATCCACGTAGATAACCTCGCCGGCTCCTTCTGCCATAACTTGCGTACGAGAGTCGCGAACCAATTTGCCTTCCACCCCGGTACCTACGATAGGAGCCTCGGGTTGGATGAGGGGTACTGCCTGGCGCATCATGTTAGATCCCATGAGTGCACGGTTGGCGTCGTCGTGCTCCAAGAAAGGAATTAACGAAGCAGCAATAGAGGCGATCTGTGAAGGAGAAACGTCCATCAAGTGCACCTGATTAGGAGCAACGATGGGGAAGTCCGCAGCGTAGCGTGACTTTACTTTTTCGCGGACGAAGGTTCCATCGGGGTTAAGTGGTGCATTACCCTGAGCAACGTTCATTTCTTCTTCTTCCTCTGCCGTGTAGTACTTAAGCCCTTCCTCTGAGAAATCGACTTTCCCATCCTTAACGGCACGGTAGGGCGTCTCTATAAATCCAAGACTATTAACCTTGGCATAAACACAAAGAGAGGAAATAAGGCCGATATTCGGACCTTCTGGAGTCTCAATAGGGCACAAACGGCCATAGTGAGTATAGTGAACGTCTCGAACGGCGAAGCCTGCGCGCTCTCGAGTAAGACCGCCAGGTCCAAGAGCCGAGAGACGACGCTTATGAGTGATCTCGGCAAGAGGATTCGTTTGGTCCATGAACTGAGAGAGCTGATTGGTACCAAAGAACGAACTTACTACCGAGCTAATAGTCTTGGCATTAACAAGGTCTGTAGGACCAAACACTTCATTATCTCGCACATTCATACGCTCACGGACGGTTCGGGCCATACGGGCAAGTCCCACTCCGAATTGGGCGGCAAGCTGCTCACCCACCGTACGAACACGACGATTAGAAAGGTGGTCAATATCATCAACGTTAGCACCCGTTGTTGCTAACAGTAAAAGGTGGTTGACAATGGAAACAATATCCTCTTTGGTAAGCACACGAACATCGGGATCGACATCCAAATTGAGCTTGGAATTGATGCGGTAACGCCCCACATCCCCAAGATCGTAACGCTTATCCGAGAAGAATAGATTATTGAAGGATTCCTTAGCCGTAAGGTCATCCGGAGCGATTACACTGCGCTGGATGAGATAGAACTGTCTCCAAGCTTCAACTTCGGAGATCGTGCTATCCTTACTCAAAGTCTGCACAAGCAGATTGATAACATTGCTATTATCAGACTCCTTGAAGAGCAATACATCGGGAATGGTGAGTCGCTCTTCTTGCAACTTCTGGATTTCTTCCACGACCTCTTCGGTAAGAAGCGTGTCTCTTTCCACACGAAGTTCGTAACGCATCTGCGCTGTCACTTCTCCGGCAGCGGCGTCCAGAGACTCTTCTTCTAAGTTGCGGACTCCGATGCGTTCTGCCACACGTCGTCCGATATAGTTCTTAAGTTTCGATGTTTCTACAACCTCTCCAATCCCAAAGGCACTCCAGATATCACGGTCGGAGCTATAGCCAATAGCACGCAAAAGAGTAGCTACGGGCACCTTCTTCTTACGATCTATATAAGCATAGAGAACGTTGTTGGGGTCGGTTGCAATTTCGATCCAAGTTCCACGGAAGGGGATGATACGAGCCGAGAAGGTACGCACACCCGAGGGGAGGATATTGGAGCTAAAGAAAACACCGGGAGAGCGGTGAAGCTGAGATACCACTACACGCTCTGCTCCATTGATCACAAAGGTGCCACTCGGTGTCATATAGGGGATAGGCCCGAGATACACGTCCTTGACCTGTGTTTCGAAGTCTACGTGCTCAGGGTCATTACAAGAGAGCTTGAGTTTTGCTTTAAGGGGAACACTGTAAGTGAGCCCTCGGCTAATACACTCCTCGATAGAATACTTAGGAGGGTCTACACAATAGTCTATAAACTCGAGAGTAAAGCTATTGCGTGTGTCTTTTATAGGAAAGTTTTCGGCAAATACCTTGTACAACCCTTCTTGTTTTCTGCATTCTGTAGCAGTCTGCAGCTGGAAGAAGTCTTGAAACGACTTAAGCTGCACTTCCAAGAAATCGGGATAGGGCAATGTATTCTGTATCTTGGAAAAATTCTCTCTGATAGTATCAGTAGTATTAGCCATCTGTTGCTAGATTATTGATTCTCTACGAGTAGGTGGAAAAAGACAAGAAAAGGTCGAGAACTCCTGCAAGCAGGGTTCTCAACCATTGATTACCTGATAATCAGGCAGTAAGGGGAATTACTTCAATTCTACTTCTGCACCAGCTTCTTCGAGAGCAGCCTTCATTGCATCAGCAGTAGCCTTGTCTACACCTTCTTTGAGGGTAGCAGGAGCAGCATCTACGATATCTTTAGCTTCCTTGAGACCAAGACCGCAGTGTTCCTTTACAGCCTTAACAACTTGGAGCTTAGCAGAACCGAAGCTCTTAAGAACCACGTCGAACGAGGTCTTTTCTTCAGCTTCAGCAGCACCAGCAGCACCGGGAGCAGCAGCAACAGCTACAGCAGCGGCAGCGGGTTCGATACCATATTCTTCCTTAAGAACGTTAGCCAATTCACTTACTTCTTTTACAGTAAGGTTAACGAGGGTTTCAGCAATTGCTTTAATATCTGCCATTGTAGTATGAATGGATTATTCGTTGATTTCTTTGTTATTACTTATCTTTCTTCCAAGGTCTTAAGAACACCATGGATCGTCTGACCAGCGCCCTGGAGAGCTGAGATCAGGTTCTTAGCAGGCGACTGCAAGAGGGCAACCACTTCTGCCACGAGCTCTTCTTTGCTCTTGATAGAAACAAGAGCTTCGAGGTTCTCAGGACCAAGGTAGATGCTTTCTTGTGCATAAGCAGCCTTGAGAGCGGGCTTACCGAGTTCTTTATTAGCCTTAGCAAACTCCTTGATAATGCGAGCAGGTGCATTAGCATTCTGCGTAAACATTACACAAGTATTGCCCTTGAGCGCACCATATAGCTCTGCAAAGTCAGTCTCGCTTTCGGCGAGAGCCTTGCGCATAAGGGTGTTCTTAACTACGACAAGCTTAACGTTTTCTTTATTGCAAACAGCGCGAAGCTCAGCAGTTTTCACAGCATCAAGAGCTTCGATGTCTGCAAGATAAAAGTGGGGATATTGAGCCAAATAGTCTGAGAGCTTCTCAACTACGGTACCTTTTACTTCCTTTCTCATCTTTAGAATCTCTTATTAAAGGTCTACTGATTTAGGATCGATCTTGATACCAGCACTCATCGTGCTAGAGATATGAATGCTCTTGAGATAGGTACCCTTTGCGGAGGTTGGCTTGAGACGAATGATCGTATTGATAAACTCGCGTGCATTATCCTTAATCTGTTCGGGGGTGAAAGACACCTTACCTACAGAGGTATGAATGATACCACTCTTGTCTACCTTAAAATCGATCTTCCCTGCTTTCACTTCGCGTACAGCATTACCAATCTCGTTCGTTACTGTACCACTCTTAGGGTTTGGCATCAAACCGCGGGGACCAAGTACACGACCGAGAGCACCAATCTTACCCATTACAGAGGGCATTGTGATGATCACGTCGATGTCTGTCCAGCCACCCTTGATCTTATCAATATATTCATCGAGTCCAACATAGTCAGCACCGGCAGCTTGTGCTTCGGCTTCCTTGTCGGGTGTACACAACGCTAGAACGCGTACTTCTTTACCGGTACCATGAGGGAGGGTTACCACCCCACGTACCATTTGATTAGCCTTACGAGGATCTACACCAAGACGAATATCAATGTCTACAGAGGCATTGAACTTCGTGAAAGTGATCTCCTTAACCAATGATGATGCCTCATCAAGGGTATAGAGCTTCCCGGGTTCAATCTTCTCGGCAGCCAACTTTTGCTTTTTGCTTAGTTTACTCATGTCTTACAATTGAATCTTATAGTTGTTCGGGAAAATCACCTTTGATAGCAATACCCATACTGCGAGCTGTACCGGCAACCATACGCATGGCAGCCTCAATAGAGAAGCAGTTTAGGTCTGTCATCTTGTCTTGGGCTATCGTCTTAACCTGCTCCCAAGTGATCTCAGCCACCTTGTTTCGGTTAGGCTCTGCACTACCCGTCTTAGCCTTTGAGACTTCGAGAAGCTGTACAGCCACAGGAGGAGTCTTAACGATAAAGTCGAAAGACTTGTCGGCATAGTAAGTAATTACTACAGGGAGTACCTTACCGGCCTTGTCTTGCGTTCTGGCATTGAATTGCTTACAAAACTCCATGATGTTAATCCCCTTGGCACCAAGTGCTGGGCCAACAGGAGGTGAAGGATTTGCAGCCCCACCTTTAATTTGCAATTTGATTTGTCCTGCAATTTCTTTTGCCATTGTCTTAATGTCTTATCTATGAATAAAACAGTTTTGCACACGTTGCTAGTAGATTCTATCTCCTTGTTGGAAGCTCAAGGGCAATAGACTCTAGAGAGCAAATACTCGTAACAGGTTACTCCTTTTCAACTTGTGCGTAGCCAAGCTCTAGTGGAGTCTTTCTACCGAAAATCTTCACCATCACCTTGAGCTTTTTCTTTTCTGATAATATCTCTTCTATCGTAGCAGAGAAGCCCACGAAGGCTCCATCTATGATCTTCACGCTCTCTCCGAGCACGAACTGCATATCCACAACATCGGGACCTTCGTTCGTCGTATCTACCTCGTGGAGGAGTTTCTCCACTTCGGCCAAGCTGAGAGGGCTAGGATTGTCATTACCAAGGAAGCCAATAACGTCGGGCAAGTCGCGAAGGGCATTGATAAGCAACTGACTCATCATGCACTCAATAAGCACATAACCCGAAAGATAAGGACGCTCTATAATAACCTTTTTGGTCTTACGCTGCGTCATCACCTTCTCGGTTGGCACTACAACCCGAAACACTCTCTGAGAAATGGTAGAGGGGTCAGGAAGAGACATCTCACGCTCGATCGTCTCTTTTACCTTCTTCTCTTTCCCAGATATAGCACGAAGCACATAAAAGCGCTTCTCGTTACTTTCTTCAATCATACAACAATAAACTTACACAGCACGAATGCTCTGCTTATCGCTTTAGTCTACTCTGATTAGATAATCAACTTGTAGATCTGTTCCATCCCGAAGTTGAATACCGTATCAACAGCAAAGATACAGACAGCAATAATCACGGAGGCAATCATAACCACCACCGCACTGTTTGTCAGTTCACTTCTGGTAGGCCAAGACACCTTGTGCGCCAATTCATTGTAAGAATCTTTGAAGGCCTTTCCGATCTTGCTAAAAAACTTCATATACTACGATATTAGCACGGGTTGAGAGGCTCGAACTCCCGACACCTGGTTTTGGAGACCAGTGCTCTACCAACTGAGCTAAACCCGTATCCTTAAAAGAAGAGCACCCTCCTCCATCGAGAGTCTTAAGAGATCACTCAAAAGGATAAGTGCCCTTCTTATTATGTACACCTCTACACTCTTCTAAAGAGAGCCAAAAGAGGAGGAAGAATTAGTCTTCGATAAGTTCTGTAATCTGACCTGCACCTACCGTACGACCACCTTCACGGATAGCGAAGCGGAGACCTACGCTACATGCTACAGGAGCGATAAGCTTAACGTCGATCGTTACGTTGTCACCAGGCATTACCATATCAACGCCTTCGGGAAGGTTGATTTCACCCGTAACGTCAAGGGTACGGATGTAGAACTGAGGACGATAGTGGCGCATGAAAGGAGTGTGGCGACCACCTTCTTCTTTCTTCAAGATATAAACCTCAGCCTTGAAGTGATCGTGAGGCTTAACCTGTCCGGGGTGAGCGAGCACCATACCACGCTTGATTTCATCCTTATCCACACCACGGAGGAGGAGACCTACGTTGTCACCAGCTTCACCTTGATCAAGGAGCTTGCGGAACATTTCCACACCTGTAACAACAGTCTTCTTACCTTCAGCACCGAGACCGATCATCTGAACTTCGTCATTCACGTGAATAACACCGGTTTCGATACGACCCGTAGCTACAGTACCACGACCTGTGATAGAGAACACGTCTTCTACAGGCATAAGGAATGGCTTATCCACATCACGAGGAGGCAGAGGAATCCAAGTATCTACAGCTTCCATTAGTTCCATAATCTTGGCAACCCATTTAGGATCTCCGTTGAGAGCACCAAGAGCAGAGCCACGGATGATAGGAGTATTATCGCCATCGTAGTCATAGAAACTGAGAAGCTCACGCATGTCCATTTCTACGAGTTCAAGCATTTCTTCGTCTTCAACGAGGTCACACTTGTTCAAGAACACAACGATACGAGGAACGTTTACCTGACGAGCGAGAAGCACGTGCTCACGAGTCTGGGGCATAGGACCATCAGTAGCAGCAACTACGATGATAGCACCGTCCATCT